>MDTB01171786.1_pt1 | contig 130808 bp, 114 predicted proteins | sample 811161 | NCBI WGS metagenome assembly MDTB01 (sample SAMN05326650, study PRJNA326480) | marine metagenome | isolation source: seawater | place: Mediterranean Sea | collected 2009 | reverse complement strand
GGAGTGGGTATGATGAAATGCAAAGTATGTACTAGTGTTTGAAATTCTGTTTTAAATCTGGGGAAAATATCTTTAGCGATCAGTCTAATTACCGAAGATCCATTTAGATCTCAAATGTTTCATCTGCATCTTCCAAGACACGGAAACTGCGAAAATACGCAGTTGAGTAAAGCTACTGCGGCTAATGTTCTTTATCACAATTATATTTATGCAACTCCTGACCCGGCAATGCTCTCCAAGTTATTATAATTTCTTTATGTAATTTTTATTAGATAGTTCGCTATTTGAGAGAGATAGTACCTCAGTAGAAATTGGATGTAATTTTGGTTAATTTCTCGAGATATTAATAGAGGCATAAAAAGTAGCTTTTGGTGTCAACCCGGCTCAAAACTTGGTTGAAATTGCGCGTAGTGGTGTACTACAGGTCCATAACGAATTCTTTACAGAAGTGACATCACTTAGCCGAAGGGAGGAGTATGGTCTTGCAGATATAGTGGTTGCAAGGCACTGCCTTACCCATAATGAATTCCCGCACGAAATGATAAAAGCGGCGCACCTTATTTTAAGCAATGATGGCGCTATGGCCATCGCAAATGCCTATGCATTGAATACTGTAATGAATGGTGGAATTGATCGGACATATCATGAGCATATGTATTATTATTCGGTCTCTTCATGCAGCGTTCTTTGGGAGCTGCGCGGGTCTGAAATCGTTGATGCAACGGTTGGGATGGTTCATGGTGGGTCCATCATAGTTGTTGCAAAGAGGATTGGCAGAGCTAACAAAAACAATAATTTAATGATATTTGAAGAGCTTGAAGATATTTATTTACCTGATCATTCGATTAAAGAGTTTTCATAAAAAATCTTAAGTAATAACGCAAATATACACAGGTTGGTAACTAAGATTTCTAATTGAGGTACAACCATTTACCCTTATGGTGCAACGGCTTCAGGAAACACTTTATTTAATTCAGCTAAACTTTATTGTCGAACCATTATGAATGGTGCAGATAGTGCTGCCATTAAACAAGGAAAAGTGTTGCTTGGCTCAAAGCTTCCAATTATCCCGGAAGAAGAAGCTTTTGCTGATTGACCACTTTTTTTTACTTACAGCTTGGAATTACCAACAAGATATTATTCCAAAGGTCAGGCGTGCAAGAAACTTCAATACCCGTTTTATAATTCCCTTTCCTAATGTTCATCTCATCTACAGCCGACTTAACTGGTAACGTAAGTGATGTTGATCACATGATTTTTTATCGATAAATTCTCAAAAAATATAATTGTTGTGGCTCTCTATTCTGGGTTGACGGTGTATGATGTAGCTTTGAAAGCTGGTACAAGCCAAGATCAGGTCTAAGACTGCATTAAGAGTGATGGATTGGAAGGTTTGAGAGAGACTAATGGAACTCCTCGGCTCATTCCTCGTGACGATGATCAATAACCAAGACCGTTTTCCAATTCTCATTTCTCCTGAAAATCCCGTCCACTTTGAAAATCGGTCAAAACTTGTAATTCGGCAAGGATTGGAACGCTTCCTTCAGCGCTTCGCCCCAACCGTTCGCGATCGTTTGGTAGTAGGGGTCTTCCGCTTCAATCCGTCTATTATGACCTGCAGCGAGACTGTCTTTCTCGTAGACTTGCACGTCCAAAGGCAGACCGACAGAGAGATTTGCCTTTATGGTCGAGTCAAATGAGACCATCAATAGCTTGATCGCGTCTTCGAAGGACATGTCTGGATCAAACGCACGAACAAGGATTGGGCGACCGTATTTTGTTTCCCCTGATTGGAAATAGGGTGTGTCCTCCGATGCCTCAATGAAGTTACCTTCAGGATATATCAGGAAAAGTTTTGGTTCGCTGTTTTCCATCTGTCCGCCAAGAATGATCGTCGCATCAAAGGTCGACGTTGCCTCTTGCCCGGATGCGACACTGTCTTGAATAACGTCGCGCAAAGTTTGGCCGATCATCCGCGCAATTTGAAAGATAGAAGGCGCCGTCATGACCGACGGGTTGCGATTTGCTGGAGCGTTAATGCGCTCGTCGAGCAACCTGATGACTGTCTGCGTGGTCGCCAAATTACCCGCGGTGAGGACAGTGATGCAGCGTTCCCCGGGCTTAGACCAGTTAAACATTTTTTGAAATGTGGAGAAATTATCGACGCCCGCATTGGTCCGGGTATCCGACATAAAGACAAGGCCCTTGTTGAGCCTAAGTCCGACGCAATAACTCATTGTTCTTGAATCTGCAAATTTACAAACATGTCTTCTTCCCCGTCTCCATACCGCATGCCGGAGACCGGTGCGGCGTCTTTGTAATCAAGCCCGGTGGCGATCCTGACGTAGCGTTCGTCAGGCGAAACACCATTCGAGACGTCGAAACCGACCCAGCCCAAATTTCTGATATACACTTCGGCCCAGGCGTGGCTGGCGTCTTGTTCGATGCGATTGTCGAGTAACAAGTAGCCACTCACATATCGCGCCGGTAGGTCCAAAAGACGCGCGGCGGTCATAAAAATATGTGTGTGGTCTTGGCAGACGCCATGACCCCGCTCGAGTGCCTCTTCGCATGATGTTGCTGGATTTGTATTCTTTGTATCGTAGGTAACGGCTCTGGAGATCACTTCCGACAGCGCGTGCAACCTCGCTACTTCATTGTCGTGATCGTTCTTCCCCTCACGCATAATTTTGCGGACGTGCGGTCCCGGTTTCGTGAGCTCCGTCGCTCGTTTAAAATACCAAAGCGCAGCGAAACCGTTGTGTTTGCCGAAAATACCGGATGTATCTTTGGTTTCGACCTCACCAATACAGGAAATAACTAATTCGTCGTGATCGGGCAGAACGCTCGCTAATTTCACATGATTCTTGTGCTGGTCCTCAAATGCCAACTCGAACTGACCACCCTCAAGCGCAATATCCCAGGTAATCACTCTCTGTCCGTTGGTCGAATGAGGCGATAAGCGAAGTTGCTGCAGAGCATATGGCACGCCCGCGTTGTAGGAATATCGTGTCTCGTGATTGATCCGGATGCGCATGACTATTTGTAGAACCTATAGTCTTCTTCAATGTGTTGTCCGAGCACATTGTTGTTGCGGATGAAATCCGCGATGAACTCGTGCAAGCCGGAATCGAAAATTTTACTGATGGAATGCTCGCGTAATCCCGTCAGATACATATCGGAAAGCTCGTGACTTCGACAGCGACTTCCATAGTCCTTAGCAAGATACTTTAAATTGTCGTTGATTTTCGCATAGCAGAACGCCAGCGATCGAGGCAGCCGCGGATCCAAGATCAAAAAGTCTGCAATACCGACGGGATTGATGTCCGCGCCGTTAAGCCATTTGTAGGAACGGTTAGCGGAAACCGAGCGTAAAATCATCTCCCACTGTGTGGCATCCATGGCGGACCCCACGAGCGAGATCGACGGCAGCAATAAATAGTATTTTACATCCAGAATACGGGCCGTGCTGTCAGCGCGCTCAATAAAGGTGCCGATCCGCGAGAAGTTGTAAACGTCATTACGCAACATCGTGCCGTGGAGGGCGCCACGGACTAGCGAACCTTGTTGGCGGATTGCACTCAGAACTTCCGGCACATCACGCTCTCGGATCGGCCGAGCGAGGAGAGCTCTCAATTGAATCCAAGCCTCATTGATGGCTTCCCATACTTCCCGTGTCAGGGCGGTCCTCGACATTCGCGCATTCTCTCGCGCGGCTTTCATAACGGAGAGGACACTCGACGGATTTCTGCGATCGCGAAGTAAAAAATCGATGACCTTGATCAAGTCCGCTTCTTCATAGTGCTCAGAGAAAACCTGAGTAGCGCTTGTTGTCTCCAATACGGACCGCCATTCGTTTTGCGCCGAGGCGGATCTCGTAAGCGACATCCGGAATCCAGCATCCAGCAGCCGCGTCGTGTTCCCGCTGCGTTCAAGATATCGAAACATCCAGTATAGACCACCTGCGGTTTTTCCGAGCGTCATTCCTCAAGCACCCATGTATCTTTCGTACCACCACCTTGGCTGGAGTTCACCACGAGCGATCCCTTCTTGAGGGCAACGCGAGTGAGACCGCCCGGAGAAATTCGAATGCGGTCAGGCGAGACAAGAGCGAAGGGGCGCAGGTCGACATGGCGCGGTGCCAGCCCTTCTCGGGTCAGGATAGGTACTGTTGAAAGAGCCAATGTCGGTTGCGCAATATAATTACCCGGACGCGCCTTTAGTTTTTTGAGGAATTGGCTGATCTCGCTCTTGCTTGATGTCGGCCCGACCAAAAGACCGTAGCCGCCGGAGCCATGCACCTCTTTTACGACCAATTCTTCAATATGTTCAACGACGTACGCGAGGGAGTTGGACTCCGAGCACCGCCAGGTTGGAACATTCTTCAACAGCGACGTCTCACCGGTATAAAACTCGACAATATCAGGCAGGTAGGAATAAATGGCTTTGTCATCAGCAAGGCCGGTCCCAGGCGCATTGGCTATCGTGACGCCGCCCGCGCGATAGACGTCTAGCATTCCCGGTGCGCCGAGCATAGAATCAGGTCGGAAATTCAGCGGGTCCAGATAATTGTCGTCGACCCGCCGGTAGATCACGTCGATGGGCTCGAAACCCTGTGTCGTCCGCATCGCGATACGGCCGTTATCAACCCTTAAATCATGACCTTCGACTAACTCGGCACCTATTTGATCTGCCAAGAACGAATGCTCGAAGTACGCAGAGTTGTTAATGCCGGGCGTGAGGACTGCAATTGTCGGCCGGTCTGAACATTGTTCGGGTGCACAATCCGCTAGGGAGCGGCGCAAATTATCGGGGTAGTCACTAACGTTTTGCACACGAATTTTGCTAAAGAGCTCGGGAAACATTTGTAACATCGTCTCCCGATTCTCCAGCATATAGGAGACACCGGACGGTGTGCGGGCATTGTCTTCTAATACGTAGAACTCGTCTTCGCCGGTGCGGACGATATCGACCCCGACAATATGCGTATAGACATTGCCTGGTGGGGAGACGCCAATCATCTGCGGCAGAAAGGCATCGTTGTCCGCAATCAGCTCAAGCGGTATCCGGCCGGCTCGCAAAATTTCTTGGCGGTGATAGATGTCATAAAGAAAAGCGTTGATTGCCCGCACCCGCTGCTCGATCCCGCGGGCAATTTTGTTCCATTCCCGGCCTGAGATAATACGCGGTATGATATCGAATGGGATGAGACGCTCAGCGGCCTCATTATCTCCGTACACATTAAAAGTAATTCCGGTACGGCGGAAGAAATTTTTGGCTTCAGCTGATTTTCGGCGTAATTGCTTGATATCTTGTGCATCGATCCAGTCGCCGTAAATGTTATACGGACCCCGCCGCCGTTGCCCGGCACCCATCATCTCGTCGAAATTCCCATTCGCATTATCCATATCTGGATCGTGCCTCCCTATTAGGCATTCCTTTTCCGTAGCGATATTTTCTCACTGTTTACCGTATTTTAAAGGATATTTTGTGATTTTTTTAGGATTCAACAAGCGAATTTAAACTCCCCGGCCATGCCGTCGTACTTAGCAACCAATTATTCAGTATCGGTCGCAGGATGAGATAGATTTACAGAAAATCGGTTTGTGATCCTAACCGCAGTCGAGACGGACTTCCCATAATGTTAGCTAAGAGTGAGCCTTAAGGGAAACATATAACCGTCGATATAGCCGAGCTAAGTGGACGCACAACCCACGTATGCAATATCGGCCCCAGACAACAGGTAAGGCAAAAACCTCGTGGCGAGAAGTTGAACCTATTGACCTTATCTTTGGTCGATTTGTTTATCTCGTAGCAAACCTATCCAAGACCGCAGTGATCCCCCTCACCTATTGTCTCGACCTCATCTAGTAGGTTGAGAATTTGGAAGAGACCTTTGAAGAACCCAAAAACATTTATTTTAAAGAATGGGCAGCAGTTGTTTTTTGTTGAAATGCTAGCAGGGATAATAAAAAGTGGTAACGGCTTATTTCTTTTTACTCTTCCACGTGCCGCCATGTTTAACCGTTTCTGAATACCAATCTTTGTCTTCTTAAAGAGACATGAGGCGCACGGGAACAACCAACCCATGTGGTCCTCGTATTGGCATCGATAGAGCACTTTTTTCGGTTCCTCACACTTAAAACAGTCTTTCGTACGTTCTCTCATAGACACCTTATTAAATTTATAGATCAGTGAAATTTTGCCAGTGTTAAGGGGGGTATTTTGTGCTAAAAGCAGATTAGGCTTTAATCATTAAAAATATCTTCGGATTTCACCTCTATGAGGCTCACTGAAACTTATCAAAAGGTGGGTTTCTGCATTTAGATTCAATAATGAAATACAGGGAGGTTAAAGCAAAACCTCGTGAGTTTTAAGGGAAGTAATTTTTTCCAAAGATACCTTATTGCATTTGGAGGTTAAAGGTTAATGCTCAGTTTTACAGGATACGGAGAGAGAGTTTCTCATGAACAAGATTAACTCAAAAACTGACTTTATCAGATTTTAGGTTGTAATAAGTGTGGAATGGATCACCCTTCTTTAATTAGTTGGTCTCTCCCAAGACGGTCTTTCAGGTTTTCTCTCTAAAATGAAATTTCAGTCATTTATATTCTGTGTCTTACCTCCATTCTTATTGTTCGTTATCAGATACGTCATGCGTTGGGTGTTTATAGGATTCAGATGAACATCATATTTAAACCCCCTCACTATCCGTAGAATCAGTGATCTCAGATGCAATCACATTACCCCTGGATTGTAATGACTTGAGTGTAACCGTCTAGGGGTAATCGTTCCCACTGAATGGATGTACTCTGGTACGAAGGAGTCAATTCACGTGCACCCGAGACCCCAACGTTGGGAATGTGGGGGTCACGCACTTAAAAAGATTCGAGTTCAACTTTTAGGAATTAGTCGTGATGCTAATCACATCTTGAGTCTTGATGTAACATCTCATTCTGCCTAATGGGCATTTTATCTATAATTTTATATAATTGATTGAGTAAAGAGAGATCTCTTGAGTACGCCTTGTCACCTCCATCGTAACCAATTAGCCAAATACCTCTCCTTCCTTCATACCTCTCAGGTATTTTGTATCTTTTTATTTCATCCCCAATAATCTTATATAGTTCTAGGTTTCTAATTTTATTTTGACACTCTCCCTTTTTAAAAAAAGAGTCCACTCCGCTTATCAGGCGAATATCCTCGTTATCAGCGATTAAAAGGACCAACCTTTTTTCCCACCCGAATTTACTTATTATTTTATCCAGAGATAAAAAGGAAATTGAATTACCCATAACTAGAAAAGTACAGATCAGTAAAAACGAAATTTTGAATGACCCCCGCATTCTCCAACAATAGCAGAACTCATCTGAAATGGGGAAGCGTACGAAAGATCTGCCAAAAAAAGACCGTCTATTGGATAAAAATTTTTAATTCACAAAAATAGATTGTCTGGGAGTCGTTTTTGTCGAATTCAAAGCCCTTTTTTGACATTTGTTAAGAGGTTTTAATCGCATTCCCCATATTTATAAGGATGGGACGGGTATCTGGTGTATTCAGAGGAATAATGTTTCCCTCATACCGAACACAGAGTGTGGGTGAAGAATGTGTATCGTTATCGAGCTTAACCTCGAGGTATGCAATTTGCACCTCTGCATTCTTTAATGCCTTCAGAATTTTGATTTGAATACCTCCATCATGCTGCATTGAAGTCGTTGGACACTATCCCTCGACTAACACCACCTTCAGATGCAATATTCCAAATGGATCATCCTATTAAGCGAAGATCATGGAGCTTGAGGTGATAATATCCCGAAGCAAAAATTTACGTTCAAGTTTCGTCCCATTTGCAACCGTCCTTGCGAGTCCAGCAAAAGTGTATTCCCTCCACAGCTCCCAATGCCATTCCTCTGCGCATCCGATCATCCTCATCACCATCCGAGTAGAACTGGAACTGGCATCTAATCCGTTCTTCCTGAGAGCACTCAACGGCGTTCAAGGTTTTATTAAATGTGCAGATGCCGAGACATGGAAGAAGTATCGGAGAGGGTTGAAGGTACTTTAGAGTAAGTTTAAAACTCAACCGACACCCCATTTCCTCTGCCTAATCCAAATATTTACTGTCAGACTAACTCCCTGTTTTGTGGCAACCTTGTAAATAGCCGTAAAGAGAAAGCGATGATTCTAATTTTTGCCGACATCGTTTTGGTAATTCATTTTAGCATTGTAGTTTTTATCACCTCTGGTTTTTTTCTAATACCAATTGGTTACGCTGCCAATTGGCATTGGACATCAAACGTGAAACTAAGAATATCTCACTGTGGGATGATGGTGGTTGTGACGCTGGAGACATTATTAGGAATAACCTGCCCACTTACCTCTCTTGAAAATATTTTACGTGGGATCACTCAATCTGACTCATTTATTGGATATTGGATCCAGCGATTAATATATTGGGATTTACCAACACATATATTTCTTATTTTGTACTGTATTTCCTTGGGATGGACATTACTCATGTGGCGGATCTTCCCACCAAAAAGACCTTGAACGTGTGTGTCTCCGCAAGAAATACAGAGGGTTTTGAGAGAGTCACCAAGGAAATACTGATTTGCCATAGCCCTAGTGGTTTCAAAGTAAATATAAGACTTTAATATTGGATAGTTATTCGGGATATTTTTAATGAGTAGGAATAATCCACCGATACCTCATTACTTGTAAAGCTTAGCATTCTATTCTCATTCTTGCAGGTACAGGAGTTAAATAATTTCTGTTACTGTACCTAACTAAACACCGTCTACTGGAGATGAAACACAGGAATTTATTGAATAGGCGTAAAAAAATGACGGGTATGCTGTCATAAGAAGCTATAAGGGTTGTACATATATCCAGACGAAATCAGCAGAAGATAAGAAGACAATTTAATTGATCGAAAAATGGGCATCCAAAGAGGACCATCAAGAGTCTCAAAAATTTTGGAATGATAGTGGTTTGATAGATTTTCTAGACCCATGTTTGGAGGGTGAATTTAAGTCACATACTTCGACTAAGTTGGTGCATAACACTTCATCGGCGATAAGTTATTTAATTTCGATGAAATTAAAGGACTCGCAGTTGAGGCAGATATTACGGCCTGTCCCAATCCACACGGTAGTAACGGGACCGGCTCTTGGTGCGCGGACTGGGGAGACGTAATCACGCGAAATTTTCAGGGTTGCCTGACCAAATCGCAACCGAGATGGCTTTAGGTTATAGATTTACCGCCGATAAGTCATATAACATACTATTTCTTAATGGAATTACTGAACCGGAAACTTTGATTGATAAAGCATTCAGAATGGGAATCGTTTTCCTACTTTACCGCCTGCTTCAAGAGTCAATCGAGTCTGTACATGATGTAACAAATGAGGCTATTAATCTCACCCGACCCTGATGAACTTGCTAACGCGCTTCATAAATTTAGGAAAAAAACTGATTTAATGAAATCTCGTTCTGCTTTTTCAAAAAACCCTCAACCAAAATATAATTGTGGGGTTAAGATGAAGGATCGATGCCGTATGCCTACTATTAATTCCGTTAGAGTTGAATTAACTAACAAATACCTCCAATGCCAAGGCGTCAAACTCTGAAATAGGTTAGCCCATGCCAGAACTAGTTTAATTAATATTCCATCTTACTTTTAATAATGACTATCGAGATAATATTGACAAATATCGCTAGAATGAGGTTTTGATGAAACTTTACACTTTTAAACAGGCTCCGAATGCTCAAAGGGTGCAGGTATTTATTGATGAAAAAAATATCGAAATAGAGCGGGTAGAAATTAACGTGCGAGACGGGGAGCAGTTTAAAGAGCCCTTCCAAAGCATGAACCCATTTAATTGCATTCCCTTTTTGGAACTCCACGATGGAACTATTATTTCGGAGACTGTATCTATTTGTCGTTATCTAGAGGAGTTATATCCGAATCCAAGTTTGTTGGGCGTTTCCTCAGAAAACCGGGCGTTGATCGATATGTGGAATCGACGTTTAGAGTTAGATGGGTTTACCCCTATCCTTCATGCCCTGAGAAACAAGGCGCCTCGGTTTGCAGGAAGAGTGATCCCCGGAACCAGAAACGATCTAAAACAAATTCCAGCAGTTGCAGAGCGGGGCTTAGATATATTTAAGATACTTCTAAATCGCATAAACTCTCATTTATCGACCAGTCAGTTTGTCGCAGGTATTGAATTCTCTATAGCTGACATCACCGGATACTTCATGATGGAGATGTCAGAATTTTTTGAGATTGAGATTGAAACGTCTTTTCCAAGTGTTTTTCGTTGGCACTCCTTAATAAAATCACGCCCGTCCATCCCTAAATAATTAAAATGTATAAATCTAATTTGAGCTTTTCATTGAAAAATTTTTTTACCGAATACAAGGCTTCATTGCGGTGTAGAGCGAGAGTGTGTGTGATAGACAAAAAGGCAGTTCAATTGATAATGCGATTTACATGAAAAATCGATGCAAATACATTTATGATGAATAAAAGACCAATTTGTTTGATAACTGGTGTTGGTCCGGAATATGGGACGGGTGCTGAAACTGCTAAATGTTTCTCGAAAGAAGGCTATTTTGTAGCCATGATTGCTCGATCAAAGTCTAATTTACTTACTCTTGAGAAGAAATACCCCTTTACCAAAGCTTTTCCATGTGACGTAAGCGATACTGGGGAGTTTTTGAAAACAATAAAACAGATACAAAAGGAAGTTGGGCACCCAGAGGTAGTTATTCACAACGCTCCTATGGCATCACGAGGTAATATTCTCACTCTCGACCCCAATGATCTTGAGCGAAACTTTAAGGTTAATGTGACAGCTCTTTTGCATCTGGCTCAGCAGACCCTGCCACAAATGCAAGAGTGGGGGCGGGGAGCAATTATGGTTACTGGTAATCCCGCAGCCACTCGCGGCAAGTCTGGATGGGGGTTTTTTGCATCAACAAAAGCTGGTCAACGGATATTAGCTGAATCTATTGCTAGGGAATTTGGGCCAAAGGGGATCCACGTTTCCTATTTTGTTATTGATGCGGCTATCGATAACCCCCGCACACGAGCAAATTTATATCCTGATAAGCCTGATGAGTTCTTTGCCAATCCTCGAGCTATCGCTAAAGAAATACTTCATACGGTTAAACAAGACAAATCCGCTTGGTCTTTTAATGTTGAACTGAGACCTTTTGGGGAAGTATGGTGAACTAACCAAAAAAACATGGCAATGTCCTTCACTAAGAAAGTAGGTTTGTAAACAAGGAATGCGGCCTTGCCCTTAATTCCACCAAACTCGTGTAGGAGCGGTTGAATGCCACTTATGCTGCGATCTGTAAGCGTTTCCAAATTGGAAACGGCTCTGTGAGATTTGGTATTGAAGTTGGGTTTGAAACGAGGTCCTCGGGCAGGGGGCAGGCGTTAAGTTCCATTTGTAGCCAAGGCCAATCGATTCCACTGCCAATAAAAATAATTTCTTGCCTCCGATCGCCCCAAGGCTCCTGCCAATGAGTGGCTAAAAAGGCCCGCGTGCTCTCATCATTTGGCCAATTTGCTTCTGGCATCGTAGCCCGCCAAGTGCCCAGTGGATTGATAGATGACAGTGCACCCGCAAGAGAAAATTCAGCAATCTAATCAGGTTGCGTTGCAATCCAAAAATGACTTTTACGCGTGTCCCCCACGTAAATTTCCATTTAACAGAGCATAAATGGACCTTGGATTAAAAGGGCGACGGAAGCGGTAGACGTAGCTTGTAACCCCATATTCGTCAATCTCTGAAAGATGATTTGCATAACCGTAAATTTCTTTTGCCCACTTAGGGTGCTAATGAGCTTTCTCACAATTGAAGAGACCAGTATCGAGGACAGAATCGGCGTCCACATCGTAGTGATTAGTCTCGATAATACGTGCATCGGCGTTAAGACTTCGAATTATTTTGCGGGCAGCTTCAACCTTATGAGTTTCAGCATTGGAAACTTTATTAAGAATAACCGCATCAGCGAATTCAATTTGGTCAGTAAGAAGATGCACACGACTACCATTGTCCTCGTCTTCCATCGTTTCGTCCCGATCATGTAAGAAATCATGACTGGAATAATCGCGAAGCAAGTTGACCACGTCGACCACTTTGACCATCGTGTCTAGACAGGCGACGTCTGATAGACTATCGCCATATTCATCGCGAAAATCAAAGGTGGCCGCCACCGGTAACGGCTCAGAAATTCCTGTCGACTCGATTAAGAGGTAATCAAACCTCCCACTTTCTGCAAGTCGTCGAACTTCTGTGAGTAGGTCATCGCGGAGGGTGCAACAAATACAACCGTGAGACATCTCTACTAAAATTTCGTTTGTGCGGCTGAGCTCTGCGTCCGCCCGTATTAAGTCAGAGTCAATATTCACTTCAGACATATCGTTGACAATAACGACCACCTTAAGACCGTCACGATTATTGAATACCTTGTTAAAAAGTGTTGTTTTTCCGGCGCCAAGAAAACCAGAGAGTACAGTGACGGGTAGACGTTGGGTTTCAGCAATCATAATTTACATTTCAAGAATATCACTCGGAGTTTCTTAAAATCACTCAATCCTATAGCGCAGCAGATTCCCCACACAAATAGAACCTTAGCCTAGAGAGTAATAACTTGATCCATGGCGGCTGGCGCCAATGCTTCGTACAAATTGAGGAAAACAACCAACAAACGCTAGGTCAATAAATTCTTTTGGAGTTACTTCCCCACTCCCAAATTGACTAAATTCACCCTTTGCAATATCTCGGCGTAAAGCACATTGATCGCATCCCATTAGCAGAATATTTTTTGCAATTGCAATCTTACAAAGGTGCTTAATACTTGGATCGCCTTTTCGCAAGTTGTAAACATTATCATCAAAGAAAAACATTCCCGCTACCTCGGTGCCGTGGTTGCTAAATTAAAGTTGCGGTAAGATCATAGTTGCAAGCTTAAATGTTGCAGCCATATCGGGGGCAAGGATGTACGCTACTTTCATTGAAAGGTATGTGACGCTTAATACCTGTAAAATTGGGAGAATTTTTCAAACCGTATCTGACAGGATTTACACTCTGGTCAACTACTATATTTCAAGGGGTATCTTGGGGGAATAAAAACTAACCGACTTTCACCATGACTGGGTATTCGGCTCAAGCGCACAAATATTTGTGTAAACTGAATTGAACGACACAAGATTTAATTATTTTACCCGTACATTCTTAGCCGTAATATATAACGAACAGGATAGCGCCAACAGAAAAGTCCAGCTCGGCTATCTGCAGCGACAGAAGATAAATTTAAAGAGAGTTTAGTCACTGGCACAATAGATCATAAGGTTATCTCCTGTTCCGCGATACTTCATAGCAATTTAAGACATGTCGTTGAGATAATTATTTAACAAAGAGCTCAAGAACTCGTGTTCGAGTTTATCAGTTACTTTAGTGAACCCTCAATTATCAGAAAAAACACAGTTAATTTCCCTCGATACGATGCAATTTATTCATTGTTCTCACCAGAACAATCTGTTCAATTATGCATTAATATCATTTGATTTTAGATCTCTAACAAAAAGATTGTTGTTAAACAGGTTTGGATCCCAAATGATGGGCGATTAATTATTTGTCTCCGCCACGCGCTCTCAAATATTGATCACAGCCGTGATGTCTGCAAAGCCTTTAAACGGAAATTTATAGGAGCTTTGGGGAAATATGCTTCAACTTACCCTCGATTTTTTACCCTAAGGTCATTCGTTGCCGTCACCAACCAAAATGCCACTTATCTCACCTTCACAAACTTCATATCTGATTTTGTTGGGATTGCAGCAGACAATACAGTCATAAATTTCGTCATTATGCCCGTTAAAAGCGTCGCTTACTTCCAGATCAACCTCGAAAGTTTCAAAGCAAAAATAGCACGTAATTGCTTGGTAACTTTGACCCAAAAAACTGCCTTTCTTGTTATAAGTTTGGATGATGGGTGTTCACCAAATACAATCAACTACTTTTACTTTCTTACCCTATTGTAGTTAGGTAATAACAATAACATAGTTAAATAATAGTTATAAAAATGCTGTGGTTGGTTTTAAGTATTGCAAATAGTTAGCACTCTCATATGGTGTATTATCATAGTAAGAAACTGGACTAACCGATAGATGTACAATGATTTGGCATAAATTGGTGGTCACTTGTCTTCCAATGCTTGTGACCCTCGTAGTGCGGAAAAAAAGTTCGAAAAATAACGAGTATCTGATGTTCAAAATTCAACCATAGGGGACTTAACGATGCCTGATGCAGGGACGATGATCGAAATTGATCACAGTAATAAACCCAAATTCAAACAACAGTATGAAAACTTTATTGGAGGCGAGTGGGTAGCCCCTATCGACGGTCGATATTTCGATAACATTTCACCTATAGATGGCAGTTTAATAGCGCAAATGGCGCAATCCAATGACAAGGACATTGATATAGCAGTTAAAGCCGCGTGGACGGCTGCTGCCAATTGGAATCATACGGCAGCCTCAGAGCGCAGTCAGATTTTGATGAAAATTGCTGACCGTATCGAGGAACATCTTGATGACTTAGCCTTGGTTGAAACCTGGGATAACGGTAAAGCTATCAGAGAGACCAAGGCTGCTGATTTACCGCTAACAGTGGATCATTTTAGGTATTTCGCATCGGTGATTAGGGCTGAAACCGGAGAAACTTCAGATCTTGACTCTACGAGAGTTACTCAAGAAATCCACGAGCCACTCGGTGTGGTTGGCCAAATCATTCCTTGGAATTTTCCTATTTTAATGGCGGCCTGGAAGCTTGCCCCCGCTCTCGCTGCAGGTAACTGCGTGGTAATCAAACCAGCCGAACAGACCCCAGTTAGTATCTTGGTGCTTATGGAACTAATCAGCGATTTAGTACCAGCAGGGGTTATCAATATTGTGAGTGGATTCGGACCTGAGGCAGGACAACCGCTTGCTACTCATCAAGATATTAAGAAGGTAGCTTTCACTGGAGAAACAACAACTGGGCGCCTAATTATGCAATACGCATCTGAGAATTTGATACCTGTAACTCTTGAACTTGGGGGCAAGTCGCCAAATATCTTTTTTGATAGCGTGGCTGCACATGATGATGAATTCCTAGATAAGGCTGTTGAGGGCTTTGTGATGTTTGCTCTTAATCAAGGAGAAGTCTGCACGTGTCCCTCGAGAGCGCTTATTCAAGAGAGTATATATGAGGACTTTATTGCACGCTGTCTTAAACGTGTAGAAGCTATTCAGATGGGCGATCCCCTCGACAGCGCAACAATGATGGGTGCCATGGCTTCTAACGATCAGTACGAAAAGGTTATGAATTACTTTGATGTAGGTAAACAAGAGGGTGCCGAGGTTCTTATTGGAGGCGAAAAATTTAACAACCCCGTCCACCCAAACGGGTATTACATCAAACCAACCGTTTTCAAGGGGCATAATAAAATGCGTATATTTCAGGAGGAGATCTTTGGTCCAGTAGTTGGTGTCACGACATTTAAAGACGAAAACGAAGCACTAGAAATCGCTAACGATACTCTGTATGGGCTAGGTGCAGGGGTTTGGACCCGTGACATACATCAGATGCAGTCTATGACACGTGGCATTGAGGCTGGTCGTATTTGGTGCAATTGTTATCATGACTATCCATCTCACGCCTCTTTTGGGGGCTACAAAAAATCGGGTATTGGACGCGAAACACATAAAATGATGCTAAATCACTATAGGCACACTAAAAATGTGATTACGTCATACAGCAAAAACAAGCTTGGGTTCTTTTAGGAAAGATGGATGAAGAGGTAGCATCTTTGCTAACTGCTACCCCTTTTTAATTTGGAGAAAACCTATGTCGGTGGAGAGGGTCTCAATAACTGAAGCGGCCGCCAAAATTGTAGATCAATTGCGCGTTAAGCATGGAGACCTGATGTTTCACCAAAGTGGGGGGTGTTGTGATGGGTCTATGCCAATGTGTTTTAAGGAGGGTGGTTTTCTAATTGGCCGTCGAGATATTTGCCTTGGAAATATTCATGGATGCAACTTCTACATGGCATCGGATCAATTTGAGTACTACAAAAATATGCATATTTGCATAGACATCGTAGAGGGAAGAGGATCTAGTTTTTCTTTAGAAATACCTCTTGGTGTCCGGTTTATGGCCATCTCTACACTTTTTAATGATGATGAACTTCGTGAATTAAACTCAAATAATATCCATTAAAACTTCATAAAAATGTAATATGTCAGACAAGGTAATTAGCCTTGTTTTCCTAAAATTTAAAATAAGATAGGCTTTGAATAAAGGATATGTGGTTGTTTTATTGGTTATTGTTCTTGTTGCCGCACCTACTGGCCGTCAAAACACATAACCAAGTAAATATCCTCCTCCCGGTAGGGCACAAAATGTTATTTCTATGCCTCATAACAAAGCTGAAAAAACTCGCTGAAGTTTGTATGAATGGGGGGCTAGCTATTTACGAGCTCTGCCAATTTCATGTTTTATGCAAAAACTAAAGGGCATGGAGACTGCTGTTTCTGATATAATATTAGGACGTGACGCGCAAAGGTACATTCGACCCTGAGTCATCAAGCCCCCAAATGACTCCCAAATCCAATTTTATGACTAACTGGAAGGACAAAACCGCTTCGGTAAGACAAATAGATATGAATTAAAACAAAGCCACCAAGTTGATCGCGTACAAAAAGTGTTTGATTTCCTTTAAGAATGCTGAGAAGAAAAATATTATAATGTATATAACTGCTGATGAATCAAATTAATGCCGACACTACTTTTTTGCAATTTTTAGAAAAACCCTCTGTTCACAGAAGCCAGACAAGTTTCACAGAAAAATATCAAGAGTATTTAGACTAGAGTACCCAGGTACTCCCTTATGCTGGGGACGATTGTAAAATAAAAGTAAGGACAGGCTCGAACAGTAACCTCAGAGAGCCAGAAGTGAGAAAACGTTTAACAATGTAATGAACGTGAAACTCACGTTAGAGTGATATAAGTGATGCTTCCACTGAATAAAATTCTTATAGGTTGATTAAGTGGGCTTAGTATAAAAACATTGTTTCGATCAATTGTCTGTTAACAACTAAAAAAAATATCATGGCCAATAATTTTTTTGTAATATTAGGTAATCAGTTATTTGAACCGAAAGTATTAAAAGCAGCAGGCTGCGATCATGTTTTTATGGCTGAGGATTATGACCTGTGCACCTATCAGAAACACCACAAGCTCAAAATCTATTTATTCTTGTGCTCCATGAGAGAATATAGGGATGAGTTGCAACGGCACGGGATAAAAGTTTCCTATTTTGAGTTAGAAGAGAGGACTGAAGCGACTAGTTACCTTGAACTACTCATGATCTTTGTGAAAAAATATAATGTTGATAACATCAATTTTTTTGAGATTGAAGATCAGTTTTTCGAAAATACCGTCGTGACAGAAAGTCGTCGCAAAGGTCTAAAAATTAAGTTTCACCCATCTCCCATGTTTATGTTTTCACGGGAAGAATTCAAATTACTTCATCATGGCAAAAAAACATTCCGGCTCGCTAATTTTTACAAGATAGGAAGAAAAAAATATAAGATTCTCATTGATGATAATTTAGAGCCATTGGGGAACAAATGGTCTTTTGACGAGGAAAATAGAAAAAAAATTCCCAAAGGTGTCTCAATACCCAAACTTAGTCCCCCGACTGCATCAAAATATCATAAAATAATTTCTAGTTTAATTGAGAGACACTTCCCTGACCATTTAGGCGGGTTAGATAACATTTGGTTTCCCGTAAACCGTCAGGACGTGGAAAATCATTTAAATTTTTTTTTAGTTGAAAAGCTTACAAATTTCGGTATGTACGAAGATGCAATGCGACAAGGAGAGAATTTTTTATTTCATAGTTGCATCAGTCCATTTCTCAACATTGGCTTAATCACACCGAAAATTGTTATAGAGCGAGTCCTTCAGTTTTTTCACAGAAATCACGCTCCAATCAATTCAGTTGAGGGTTATATTAGGCAAATTCTGGGCTGGCGCGAATTTATACGTGGGATTTATCAATTAAAAGGTGGCGAGCAAGAGGAAAGTAATTTTTGGAATCATGAGGGCCGTCTGCATAACAGTTGGTATGATGGTTCTACTGGGATCACGCCACTAGACGATTCCATTAATCTAGCCCTAAGAGATGGTTACAGTCATCACATTCCTCGGCTAATGATAATAAGTAATTTGATGAACCTGTGTGAGATTAATCCTAAGGTTATTTATAAATGGTTCATGGAAATGTACATCGATTCATCGGATTGGGTAATGGTACCAAACGTATTTGGCATGGCCACTTTTTCTGACGGCGGATTGATGTCAACTAAACCATATACTTGCAGTTCTAATTACATATTAAAAATGAGTAATTATAAAAAGGGTGACTGGTGTGACATTGTTGACGGGTTGTATTGGCGTTTCATCGATAAGCATAAGAGCTTTTATCAGTCCAACTCTCGTCTATCATTTCAAACAAGGATGTTAGAAAAAATGAATATCGATCACAAAGTGAAAATATTTGAACGTGCCGACATCTTTTTAAAACAGCACACATGTTAGATTGATTAGCATTTTTCTGCTAAAAGATTGCTAGTTTGGGTAAAAATAAGGAAAGACGACCCAGATGGGTAATATCGGACCCAGATAACAAGTAACCGCTTCCCAAATGAGCAAATTTGAAAATGCAATTTTGAATTTTGGGACCCTGTCGATTTAAGTATCAAACAACAAGCAAGGTAAAAGGCACGTGGCGATAGGTTAAACCCCTTGGGCTTCTGCTTGGTCGATTTGGCTATCTTGTCGCCGAACCTATCCAAGACCACAATGAGTCCCCTCACCTACCGTCTCGACCTTATAGAGGATATCGAAGATTTATAAGAGATGTTCGAGGAACCCAAAAACCTTAATTTTTTAAAGTGACTACAAGGGAATGCTGGAGACTTTCGCAGACGAAGATTGCTTTGTATTTAATTAAGCTTTTCGAGAAAGGGCACGAAAAGAACTAAAAAATTCTTGTTGCTTCGATCCCAAAAAAATGGGCAAGGGGCGAGGCGGCTCAACCATAATTAATTTGAAATTTAGAAGTCACAGAAAACTCATTTACGAACCATATAGACCACAGTGGGTCAGGCAGTTAGTCATTGTGAAATCTGAGAGGGATGCGACAAATAGAACATCCCGTGTATATCTCATTACTTCAGTGGGGTGTTAAACTTATAGTAATATTTTTTCTTTGCGTAAAGCTGTCCAGCATACCTTCCAAAGAGAATTCTCGACCTATCCCTGACTGCTTGTAACCGCCGTAAGAGTGTCCAGGGGCTTGACCAAGTCCCTGATTTATCTGAACCCACCCTGCTTCAATGGAATGCGCGGTTGTGATCCCCTTTGTGATATCCCGTGTCCAAACGTAAGCTGCAAGCCCATAGTGGCTATCGTTCGCCATGCGTATTACCTCATCCTCATCCTTCCAACGGATAGCGACAAGCACAGGACCAAAGATCTCTTCTCTCGCCAAACGCCAGTCATTTGAGTTGCTCTCAAATATAGTAGGAAGTGCGAAATACCCTTTACTTAACGGGCCTTCATTCGGAGTTATGCCGCCACATAGTAGAGAAGACGTTTCGTGCGAAATACCTTCTTTAACATAACTTAAAACCCTTAAAAACTGCTTTTCATTAATCAAGGTTCCCATATCTACTTGCTCGTCTAACGGGTTGCCGAGTTTAAGCTGTCCAAGCCTTTTAATTAACTTTTCTAGAAAACTATCAAAGATATCCTCATGCAGAAAAAGTCTTGAGCCAGCTGTGCAAGATTGACCCTGACGCGTAAACCTCATTGCCGCTATAGATCCATCAACGGCCCAATCCTCATCCGCATCTGGAAATACAATAGATGGACTTTTTCCTCCTAGCTCTAGCGACACAGGGACAATACTTTTTGAAGCTGCACGCATTACCGATTTTCCAACACTTGTGGATCCAGTAAATGAGAGTTTTCTGATATCCGGATGGCTCAACAAAGGCTGCCCACACTTCTCACCTGTTCCGGTTATAAGATTGATAACACCGTTGGGAATGAAATTTTGACAAATTTCCGAAATACGTAAAATACCAAGTGGCGCATCCTCTGCCGCCTTCATCACTACAGTATTGCCGCTGCATATTGCAGGGGCGATTTTCAACGAGCCCAGCAATACTGGTGCATTCCAAGGAATAATTGCGCCAACAACGCCCAGCGGCTCCCTTCTTGTGTAAGAGAGAACACTCTCCCCAAATGGAATAGTCTCGCCTTTCAGTTCACCACCAAGTCCACCAAAATATCGAAACACCTCAATCGCAGATAGCACCTCTGGACGCGCTTGGGTCCGTATAGCATTGCCGGTCTCTCGCGCAATCAGTTGAGCTAACTCCTCAACCTCCTCTTCAATAGCATCCGCGATTTTGAGAAGTAAATTTCCTCTTGTACGAGGTGCTAGTCTTGACCATGACCGGAAGGCGGTTTTCGCGGCGTCTACTGCATTATTAACATCCGTCTCAGTCCCACAAGGTACAGTTGCAAAAACCTTTTTAGTAAAGGGACACTCGACATTAATCACCGCCCCATCTTCACTATCAACTAAGACTCCATTAATGAGCATTTTATACTTTTTTTGCGCCATACTCTGTGTGTTCCTCTGGTTACATGACATCCAAGGTCAGTACATAATTGCGTGATTTTTCGGCAACTTTTCTCTCGGACTAAGCTCGATCGGTTTTAACAACGTAAAGACAGCGTTTTTAACGATGCCCAACATATTAGTCTGTCTATATCTGCAAGTGATGAGTTAATGAGGTATAACTTGAGTATACTCCAATTCTTACAGATCCTTATCAATAGTTCGGTACAAGCGATTAGCAGCTGTTTTCGCGAAAAGGATGTTTTGATGCTTTCGGCGATTTGCATTAACCCCCAATATTGGCGCGTCTCGCAAGATGTGGGCATGATATGCATCAGCTATCATAACGCCGTAATCACTTGGCAACAACTCTATTGGAAACCCGTTTGCTACCGCAAAATAGAACCGGTCAGCAAAAGGTGTGTACTCATGCCATTTTTTATCCAATTTAAAGTCATTTACGGAGGATTTAATTTCCACAATTATATATTTACCGGCGCTATTGAGACCAATTACGTCTACCCGACGTTTTGATTTGAGTTTAAATTCAACCATTACACTATAGTTCAAATTACGCAGGTAACGGCATACTCCACGAGTTATGTCGGCAGTGTCATGGGGCCCAAGAACAGGCAAATCTTCATCAAATAAAAATTTATTCATGATTATTCTTTGCTTTAACTTTGCCGCTATCGAACATAGCATGAACGTGCGGTTTAAAGCTAGATTTTTTTGTTAACTAATAATTCAAATAGAGGTGCTGCAATATGAAATTAATAGCGAAAGTGAAGGAAGTTAATCCTATCCATATTCTATTGTCCACTATAGTGCTGAAATCTGTAGCAGATTTTACTATACCGCCCACTCGCTTCTTTTGGCAATGGTTGCATATACATCTAGAATATCCTTAACATATTGATATCAAGTCTAAAATTACCAGAGGATCACGAATATTTTTAAGAATTTTAAACAATACAAAACGTTAACCCATATTGATCAAATGAGAGTCATACCCGACCTCCGTTAACTTATGTATTTATCCACACTTACCCTGATTAATCTCATAAATTCAGCTACGTCTTCATATGGCGAGTGGCCATCCGCAGACCCAATCTTGCAAAAAAAATATAACAAGTATAAACCCCAAAACTCCTAGCCAAATCCCAACCTTTGCTTCTTTGTGGTCCCCTCGTAGTTTCATCCAAAGTATTCCAACAGCGAGCGTACCGAGGGTGCCAGAAATTACATAGAAAAGTGCCTCTGAAATTGAACACATCTGCGTTTATCCTAACTTGATTTTGCAACATAGATACTCGTAGCCTGAATAGCGGTGGGCGTTTTTTACCAAGGACTTTGGAAGTCAAAACATATGAACGCTTTGCAATTAAATATTGCAAGCTAACGAGTGAAAAATAACTGAAAGTATATTTAGTATATTTTTGTGTGATCTGCCGATAGGGTACCAAATTACTGGCGTTGAACAACTATAAAAGATCAACGCATAAATACGTTATGGGTAACTCTCAACCAGTCCGGGAGGGAGATAAAAATGCGCCCCTTGCCACTCCTCTCAGACAACCAAGAGTTCCATTAGATTATGAAAAATCGTAGGTGTCTATCGTTAACAATAGGTCAAACAAATTCCTAAACATTGGCTTGAGCCGTGATCTCAAAACTGAGAGATATCTCAGAGTGCAGATATTGTCTCTCGCTACAGGCTTCATAGACCACAAGAGGCAAAGCGTCGTTATTGAAATCAATCTGCAAATCGTTATGCATGATTGCCCGATCGGAATATTCGTTATGAATTTATAGTGAACTGGTATTAACTTTAATAAAGCTCGGTTAACGTGCTTTATATTTCTCGCCAATTTGTTTTTATCTGCTTAACTCATTTTATTTTAGTCTTAAAAAATTTCGCAACCCTCCCACAGGACTTTTGTGTACCAGATACAGGGTTCCTCTTCCCATCTATCTCCGAGGAAAAAAAACCTAAATAAATCCCATCCATTTGTTCGTAATTTCTTAGGTTGGAATAAGCCCCAAGTATACCAACCCCAAGATCGAGATGGCGACAGCGTCTCAGCCTCAGGGTTTAGACGTAAACGAAGAGCCTGTCACCTCTCGTTCTACCCACAACAGTTTATGTTAATAATTTACTGGGGAGAGGCTCATATTTCTTTAGCAAAGAATGTAAAATATCAAAAGGGACGCCAATCAGATTGTGGCGTCTCTTTCGGCAATCCATAAATAAAGGTTTAGGAACTCAGCGCTTCCAATATCACCAACGAGTTGTGACGCATCATATCAAGGTAGGTAGAGGCCGGCCCCTCCGGACCGGAAAGAGCATCCGAATAGAGTGTGCCCCCTATCTTTGCTCCGGTTTCACGACTTATCTGCTCCATGAGGCGATTATCAGTGATTGACTCAACGAATACGGCTGAGATCGCCTCTTTTTTAATTTGCATAATCAATTTCGCTACATCCTTGGCCGAGGCTTCGCTCTCTGTACTCATTCCCTGTGGTGCCTCAAATTTTAAGCCATATCGTTTGGCAAAGTAACCAAATGCATCGTGAGAGGTGACCACAGTGCGTTTACTTTCAGGAACTTTATTGATCCTCGCCTGAATACTGGCGTCTAAGGTCTTGAGTTCGGCAACATATACATCGCGGTTCCTGTTGTAGGCTGCTTTATTCGCGGGGTCGATCTTAATAAGACTGGCGGCGATATTGTTAACGTATGTAACGACATTTTCTGGATTTTGCCAAGCATGCGGATCGACGGCGCCGTGGCCGTGATGACCATGATGGCCTGTGTCTGGCCTTTGTGCTAGCGGTTCAACATCTTTACCAGCTGCATCTTTAAAAAAGTGTTCATCGGCTTCAAACTCGACTGGCATATGCCCAGTGAAGAACGCATATCTGCCCTCCTTATAAATATTAACTGAAAAGACGGTCAATTCTCTCGAACCATCAAAAGTCAGAGCATAAGCTGTATCTTGAGCAACCAGCACATCATTGTGGTTTCTCGCCACTGCATTTGAGGATTTTAGCAATTTTTCAGCTTTCTCCTCTGCCGCTTCAACACCATCGGCTTGAAGAATGACCATTCCCACCGCAGGATCTGCGTATTTCCCATCAATTTTGGCGAAAGACCATTTATAACTTCCGGGAGAGAGTTCAAAGACACCCGCCCATTCAAATGCCTGACCTCCTTCGCCATGTTCATCACCTTTCTCGAAGGGAATGGCCTCGATACCCTCAGTCGCGTCAACTTGAACACCCTCAAAACCCGACGCTTTGATTAACCGCTCAAGCCAGCCTTCAAATCCCAATCCGTTTACAAATACCAATCTGGCGGCACTTACAGCGTGAGCGTCAGCCGGCGTCGGTTGATAAACGTGCGCGTCACCATCAGCACCAACCAGAGTATTCAGGGTGATATGCTCACCTCCAATGTTTTTGACCAAGTCGCCTAGGATTGAGAAGGTAGCTGTAACAGGTATGGGGTCTTAAGTGTGAGCAGCATTGTGCGTTGCCAGTATCAATGTGAAAGTTAAAAAAATGCAAAAAATTTTTTGGTGAATCACGGGACTTCCTCTCAATGTTAAATGCGGTATTCTATTCAGAACTCCAGGTAAACGATTAATTAACGCCCCACCACCAATCAAAATGAAATGCACTCAAACAACCATTTGATTATGACTTTTCAGGCCGTCCATTTTGAAATGATTAAGACCAGACGTGTCGTTAAAAAAACCATTTGCCGCAAAGCACAAGGCCTTTGCAGTAACCTATGCAGATCTACTTTGAGGCTTGATTATCTTTCTTCATATTTATGGACACTATGTAATGTTATAACATAATATTTTAAGTGTGTCAAATAATGAAGGAATGTTCGCAAAAATGACTAAATTAGGGTTTCCACGTTGATAGAGCTTTACCTGCACCAATATGATCCTCAGCTTCTGTCGTCCGCAATAAAACGTAAACATCGCGAGTTCCCATGACGCGCTCAAATAAATCACAAATCAACAGTACAACTCTGTCTTTTCTCTCACGGGTGCAACCCGATGAAGTGTCGATTGTGATCGTTGGCAAACCATCTCCCAACTCTCCATATGCCTCAATAATCGAGGGATATATCCATTTCTCGGTTTCCAGGTGACGACCCGCTTGCCCTGGGTCAATGAATTCCTTGGTAGCCTGCTTGTTCCCCCCCCCGAATGTGGTCCTTAATATCGTTTGTATAATCTTCCGGTATATTGATTCAAACGATTGGCATTGCATTATGTCCCTGAAACTTGGTCATTGTCTTTTAACTAAATTTTGCCAAAGAACTAGAGGTATAAAAGACTAGCTTTACAGAATTTAACTAATGATCTATCGATAGAGAACATAACCAGAGAAGTTCCGAAAAATTTTTTTGACTATTAGGGTGAATGTTCCGAGCCTTCCACTTTATGTTGGGGTAGATCCTAAACTCAAATTAAGAGCGGGCTCGAAAAAGAGCCGCATAAAAAATGAAAAAAATAATGGATGAGCAATGACTAAATTTAGAGGAGGATTATTTCAATTTATAAAAAGAGTAATTGGTAGAAGCAGTGTGTCGCTGGCTGTAATTTACACTCTCGGGCATATCATGATTGCCATGACTTGCAACATGATAATAACAGGTGCTGATTGGGGATTAGCAAGTATTGATGCCGTCATAGAACCTTGCATAAATGGTGTGTGGTTCTACTGCCTTCACGAAATTTGGCGTAAGTTGACTATAAACCAGAACATTGCAGCTTTTGGAAGCAATCGACACATGTAACCTCAATTAAAACGACACAAAGCCCTTTTGACTCGGACTGGCTTAGACAATGACTAACCAATTAGAATGAACAGTTTTGGCCAAATTAGTTTAAGTATCTCGTTCAGTGTCCCGGGGCTTTAGCTTGTTATTAAAACAATTGTAAATTCAAACTGAGGACAGGGTCGAATATAAACCGCAAAAAACCAGAGATAATGACAGACAAACACTCTGCACTCGCTGTTTAGTCACGACCTTATCAAAAGAATAATAATTTATTGGTTTATTACTAAATTAGACCAAGCAAGATTGAGTAGTGACAAGTGATTTAGAATGGTTGGATTTACAGATCACGGTCGGTAAAAACCATTTAAGTTAAGGATTATAGTTTTAGAAGCCATGGCGTGATCGCAACAGTCAACCCCACGCCGCCCAGCTATGCCTCCGATGGTAGTTTGCTCTAAACGCTTCAATCGTACCTTCAAACTCAAGTGTTATACTCACATCGTCTAACCCGCTTAAAAGTCTGTGTTTATCGAAAGAGTCAATCTCGAAGCTATAAGTTATTTCATCAGGACCCGTGACAATTTGAGCATAGAGGTCGATTGCCACCTCCGACCCCGGGTATTCGCGCAGCTGCTGACGCAGCTTAGTGCATACCTCTTCAGCAAGACGAATAGGTAAAACCCCATTCTTTATGCAGTTGTTATAGTGGATATCAGCAATACTGGGTGCAATGACCGAGCGAATATCGTTAGCATCAAGGGCGGTTACTGCGTTTTCCCTTGACGAACCGCAGCCCCAATTGATGTCAGCAACAATGATTCGCCCACCACAATAGGGAAACTGGTTATAAACAAAATTCTTCTCTGAACCGTCATGGTTAAACCGCAGATCGTGGAATAAAAATCGCGGATACTCCGGATCGTTGTTACCTCGGCGCAGGAACCGTGCTGGGATAATCTGATCAGTATCGCAATTGGGGATATCGATCGGCACCGCAATGGATGAGAATGTCTTAAACGGCTCCATGATCAAGAGGCCTTCACGAGCTTGCGGACGTCTGTAAAATAGCCAGTCACCGAAGCCGCTGCAGCCATAGCAGGGCTTACTAGATGTGTCCTGCTCCCAAGACCCTGACGCCCGCGAAAATTACGGTTACTGGTCGATGCCGATCGCTGACCGGGCGCGAGTATGTCGCCATTCATAGCAACGCACATCGAGCAACCGGGCTCCCGCCATTCCATTCCGGCGTCGGTAAAAATCTTGTCGAGTCCTTCGGCCTCTGCCTCTTTTTTCACAATGCCCGATCCCGGTACGATTAAGGTGCGAACCTGAGCGCGGCGTCCTCTCACGACGGCAGCAGCTGCACGCATGTCCTCGATGCGGCTGTTAGTGCAAGCTCCAATAAACACCGTGTCTACCTTGATATCCGAGATAGCCATGCCAGGCTTTAAATCCATATAGTCAAGAGCGGCCTCCATGTCAGCGCGTACTAAGGGATCATTTTCGGTTGCCGGATCGGGTATCATCTCATCGACCGACACAGCCCATTGTGGACTATTACCCCAAGTCACCATCGGTGCAATCACACTACCATCAAGCGTAACTTTCTTATCATAAACTGCGTCTGGATCTGAAGGCAGAGTGAGCCAGTAGGCAACCGCTTTGTCCCATTCCGCTCCAGTTGGTGCATAGGACCGTCCTTGGCAATACTTGATGGCCTTCTCATCCGGCGAGATAATACCAGACCGCGCACCAGCCTCGATTGACATATTGCACACCGTCATGCGACCCTCCATTGACATCGCTTCAATCGCGCTCCCAGCAAATTCAATTGCATGCCCGCTGCCCCCGGCCGCTTTAATCTTCCGAATAATTGCCAAAATCACGTCCTTTCCGCTCACGCCAAAGCCAAGATTACCGGTAACATCGATACGCATTTGCTTTGGCTTGCGTTGCCATAATGTTTGAGTCGCTAACACATGGCCCACTTCAGTCGAGCCAATCCCGAAAGAAATACAACCAAGAGCACCATGCGTAGATGTATGGGAGTCACCGCAAACCAAAGTCAAACCCGGCAGTGTAATCCCCTGTTCGGGTCCGACCACATGAACGATGCCATGACGCTCGTCAGTCATAGAGTAGTGCGTAAAACCCAACTCGTCTGCAGCAGCGGCCAGCACCTCCACTGCTTCACGCATCTCCCCCGGAGGTATCTCGTCCACCGTCTTTGCAGTCGTAGGCACACTATGATCCGGCACACCGAATAATTTGTCAGGCTCCTTAATTGGCATGCCCTCCGCTTTTAAGGCACCAAAGGCTCGGAAATGCAGGTCGTGAGTCATGTGGCGATCAATATAGAGGAGCGCGTCACCGTCCTCGCGTTTCACAATAACGTGCTCGTCCCAGATCTTCTCAAAGATTGTCTTGCCCATCGGGTCATACCTCACTTTCGCCCACATCCAATGGTTTCAAACGCGGTGGACATTAGGTTAGTTGCATCGTGGCAAAAACGAAACCTCGAGGAAAAGTTTATCTTCACTTTCGACCCAAAGGGTAACGACATATTGAGCCGAACAATTCCAAAGTATTTTCCGCGTATACATTATGTTCGAATCTTGTCATGGAGACTTGCATAGACTTTCACCTGTGTGTGTAACGTTATAGTCTCAGCTGGCGCTTTTGCGCTCAAAATGAATATTTCGCCTGTAATCGCTCGACCCCATAACGGCCCAGAGTTCCATGCTAATTGTAAAACTTGGGCGTCACAATTTATACATATGGAGGAGACAAAGTGAATTTTTTATAAGGGATCAGATAAATAAAAAACTCAGAGCAAACATTAGATCACCCGCTGAAATCAAGGAAAACCTTTTTTCAAATGTGTTGAAAACATTGGTGTAAAAACCCCATAGTTTAAAAAATGCGATTAAAAATCGCTTGGATAATGTTGTATCGGGCCCCGGAGAAGTAGTGTCTGCATTGATTAAAGAATGAGCCGCGATTTTCCCGGAACTCGGCAACAATACAAGTATATACAAGCATAATAGAGGAATCATGATCGAGCGTTCTCCCTGCTTCAATATTAGCAATTAACATCATGCATGGTTGGTGTTGAATATTTGTCTCAGGGTCCAAATAAATTTTGAGGATTTAGCTTTTGATTTGTTGTTTTAACTGGCAGATTTTTTTGTTAACCTCCGGAAGAAAATTTATATTGATAACGTATGTGGGAATTGTGCCACTGTGTAACCTATCGACACCCACTGAGCTGTTGGGTTTTATGAGAAAAATATGTTGGAACTTACCAATGCCGATTGGTCGCTGGGTAGTCGGCCACCCGTACGGGCAATGCACGGCATGGTCGCCGCCGCACATCCACTCGCGGCGAACGCAGGGGCCGAGATGTTACGTAGAGGTGGCAACGCGTTCGATGCATTAGTAGCAACAACGGCATCCCTTAACGTCGTCGAGCCATTCATGTCTGGTCTAGCCGGCGCAGGTTACGCTACATTCTTTAACTCAAGTACGAATTATGTCTCTTGCCTCGATTTTATTCCACCCGCACCTGCTGGATTAAATCTATCAAGCATACATGGTAATATGGTGCAAACAGGCCCTCTTGCCCCCAGCACTCCTGGTAGCCTCGCGGGTTGGTATGCTTTGCAGAGCCGTTACGGCAAACTACCTTTCTCGGATACCCTAGAGCCGGCCATAAAACAAGCAACGGACGGGTATCCAGTATCAAAATTCTTCATTGCAGAAACGGTCGACCATGCCGAACGCATTAAAGATCCGGAATGGCATCGTATTTTCCAACCAAACTGCGGTTGGAAACCCGGTGACATTCTGAAATTACCCGATCTCGCCAACACACTAAGCAAGATCGCTAATGAGGGTATCGGCCATTTGTACAACGATGAGCTGGGTGTAAAATTGGCAAAACACATGCAAATAGTAGGCGGAGTGATCGCCAGACAGGACCTAGAGGCAGTCAACCCAACCTTTGAAGCACCATTAAAAACGACTTATCGTAACCAAATTGTGCACGTTCCGCCTCCACCAGCTGAATCATTTCAGATCCTTCTTACTTTAAAAATTCTTGAATCCTTCAATTTCGGTCCATTCGGTTTGTTAAGTGCGCAACATCTCGATCTTGTTTTCCGGGCGGTCCGCATCGCGGCTGGTCTGCGAATCCAACACAATCGTTGTAGTTCAAGAGATGTCGAGGCCCTTATGGCCGATATGAAAGCCTATGTAAGTCGGGCGCAAGATGTAGTCCCGATTGAAGGACCGACAGAAAATTGGGCGGGTAATGCAGATTACGAAACCAACGCACCTAACGAAAACACGACGTCAATGTCGATAGCTGATGCTGAAGGAAATATGATTTGTCTAACGCAAAGCTTAGGCTCTGCCTACGGGTCCGGTGTTATGATCCCTGGAACAGGCGTGATCCTCAACAATTTTCTAAACTGGACAGACCTAGACCCTGCATCACCGAATGCCTTGCAGCCCGGACAGCGGATGGCCATGTGCCTCGCACCGTCAATTTCGACTCGAGAGGGTAAAGGCATCTTAGCACTTGGCACACCAGGTAGTTATGGCATCCTGCAAACTCAAGTCCAAGCAATGGTCGCGCACATAGATTTTGGTTTAGACATTCAAGCGGCGATTGAGATGCCCCGCGCTCGCCTATGGGACGGCAAAAAAATCTATGTGGAGCGTCGCATACCACATTCTGTTTGTGCAGAACTCTCAGCTCGCGGCCATGAAGTTACCTTGCTACCTGAATATTCGTGGCGAACGGGAGGCATGCAGGCCGTCTCTCGGGATCCGATCAGCGGCGCCCTTGCTGGCGCAGCAGACAGCCGACGCGATGGCGCAGTAATACCTGCGTAGTGCGGATAATTATGGATAAATATTTCGCCACTGATTTCACCGGCGCTCGGAGAAAGTTTCTCCAGTCGACTGAGGTTGCAAATGCTCAGTTGTGGCAATTCAAACATCCTTTAACCGGGCCAAGCGGGGAAGAAATTGGCACCGATATTGTCTGGCTTGGCGCCAAGAATGCTCGAAATATCGTTGTCGCGAGCTCCGCAACTCATGGTATTGAAGGGTTCTGCGGATCCGCCTGTCAAATCGGTTTTCTAACGGAAAATTGGGAATCTCGACTCAAGGCTGATACGGCTTTGGTGCTGGTTCACGCCAATAATCCTCACGGCTTTGCCTATCAGCGCAGGGTCACTGAGAATAATATTGATCTCAACCGCAATTTTATCAACTTCGATGCTAAAATACCCGAAGACTTGGGTTACGCTGCTCTCCATTCCGTTTTGGTTCCCGAGGCATGGGATGGGCCGGAACGTGAAGCTGCGGATGCAGTGATCGACGACTACAAGGCACGTGAGGGACTTCCAGCGTTCCAGCAAGTAACTTCTCGAGGTCAATACACCCATCCTAACGGTCTTTTCTATGGCGGCACACGCCCCAGCTGGTCTCGCTTAACTATAGAGGGATTCGCCAGAACGCATCTGGCCAAAGCAGAGCGTATTGCTATAATCGACTTTCATACAGGACTAGGACCACGCGGCTACGGTGAGGTAATTGGCCGCGGCGGCCCCAACGACCCACAATATGAACGGACACTCGCATGGTACGGCCCGGACGTTAGGAGCGCTACTGTCGGAAATTCCTCATCTGTACGGCTTAGTGGCACCATGGATTTTGGCTACAAAAGAGCCTGTCCGAATGCAGAACAGACTGCGATCACGCTAGAGTTCGGCACACTGCCCTTAGAAGATGTTCACGAAGCAATCCGGGCCGATAATTGGCTGTATGCTAAGGGTGGCGCTGTGAAGTCACCGCACTTTAACTCGATCAAAGCACAGATACGTGCCGCCTTCTATGGGGAAGATAGTCAATGGAAAAAAGATGTATGGGCTCGCGGCCAGGAAATTGTGGAACAAGCATTAGAGAGTATAGCAGTCTAATCTGTCTCTATCATTCTTGCTTGAAGTATCCAGTTTGAATTTTCTGGTCCTTATGCAAACTATGCGGTTATAAAAATTGAGCGCGCTATTGGATTTAGGTTAAGTGGCATAGATTGTTTAAATGCAAATTTTTCTGAACACAGCTATCAGCCATTAATAGCCGACATAATCTTTTCCTAATTAGCATCGTAACAATATTCATTTCACAGCTAAAACGGAAAAATACTTGTTTAATTTGGCGTAGTACCAAACCTAGGGGAAGTTCGAAGCACGGATAACACCAACTATTGAGTGTCCTTTTTACAACCAATAAGAATTGCACGACCATCTCAAATTAGAAAAGCACTGATTATAAAATCTTGGGTTATTGAAAGGTATTATCACCCCAACATTTTTATAGACTCTGAGATGATTAGGTCTCGTGATGATTCTCCCTGAACGCTTAAGTCCCGGGCAACTCTGATAGCGTGCTCTCCATACTCTCCTTCTTCAATAAAGAATTTTAATTTTTGTATAAGCGAATCACTGCTGACTCGTCGCCAGTTTCCCAAAACACCCGCCACCCCTAATTCTTCCATTCGTATCGCATTCATTCTCTGTTCAATATGGCCAGGCATTAAAATTTGTGGTCGCCCGAGAGCCAAGGCAATCTGACTTAGACCGACGCCACCATGGTGAAGTATAAATTTTGTATCATTTGCCGTCTCTGGAATGTTTTGGGGATACTCGAACACTTTAAACCCATCTGTAGATAAATTCTGTGCCGTCGCCGAGTCAATGTCGCGTAAATATGCGCCACCAGTTATTTTGAATTTTTTTACTGCCTTGATGACCTCTCGGACTTTTGGCTCAGCCCCACCTAAATAACAAAACAAATCTTTACTAGGTCTATTAATGACAGGCTTTGGAAGGGGTAAAAGGGGTCCCACAGGGGCGTGTTTTCGAAATTTTGGAAAAGGATCTAATTCAGGTAAAATAGTTATAAAAACTTTGTCACCATAAAAGAGTTCAATGAGTCTTTTGGGGACCCATGCTTGATCTTTAGCTTGGACCCTCGATATGGTTTTTAATAATTCATGTTCTTGAACAACCAACGTACCCGGTCTAAATTGGGGAATACCGCCATTTACAGGCGGAGGAATGGTAAAACCACTGCCTACAACTAAAGTTTTAAATGACTCCCCAGCTGCTAAACGTGCGGTTGGGGAATACTCTAAAATAAGTAAATCTGGTCTCAAGACTTTGAGCAATGCGCTCCAAGAAGCAGTCAGATTTCTCAAGTTATCAAAATTCGAATATCCCCGTCGGCTCAAAATATCACCATGCGATTTCATAATTGTGCCCGGGTTTACCAACCAGTTTTTTTTAGGTGGACCCGGAATCACATCAAAACCAGCGCGTTGGGCCTGTACACCTGCACCAAAAATATCAGATACAATAAAGACACAATCATGCCCCATTGCTCTCATTGGCTCTGCCAATCCAATAAGCGTTGAAATATGGCCATGCCCATCTCCCATCTCAGAAACAAATACGATTCGGCTCATTACGCTCTCAATAATCAAAATAATAAATCGTTTATCACATATTCTCTGTACAACCTGAGCTACCACGGTAATAGTTATAATGGTGGTCCTATGGAAATAAATTGCAATCTTTGCGAGTAATCTTTTCAGCTTAGTAAAAAACTGGAATTACTTTATAAAAGGAATTAACTCCCTTCAGGTCCCCTGTGGGGAACAGACGCCTAACTTTCGGTTCTTTTTAATCAATGGACGCATTGAAAGTTACAAAATTTGTTCATTCTACTTTTGATATACTCCTTTAAATTTTGGTAACAAGAATTGAGTTAAAAATAGATATTGAATTACCCATCACTCAGTATTTTTATGAAAAATTACCTCGAATTTAAGCTCTATTCGGGTCCATTTACCAGCCTGAATACACGCTTATCGTCCTTGCTGGTTAGACCATTAAATTCCGAAGGTAATAACTCCAATCAAGTCTATCACAACAAAAAGATGCCCAGATGTGAGGAGCCCAAATGGTAATCGCCATAATTAGTTGACAAAAAATTATCTTTTCAATTTTTATTCCCAGTGGTTCTGATCACATTAACGTTATTCTATAGTCACACCGGTTAAAAAGTAATCAAAAAGAAATAGATTTTATGGAGCCAACTTATTTTCGGCCAAACGAACATAACAGACTTTGAATCATTTATATAAAATTAGTCGTCCTGTCCACAAACCAGTTATCAAATGGTCAATATATTTATCAGGTCTAAAAATACTAAAAACATTGCTTGATTTTTTCTGCTTTATTGTTGCCATTAATTCCTGTGGATTTAGATTAGTTAATCTGCAGCTTAAATCGCTGAAAATAGAGAAAAACTAGGTTAATCTGCCATATTTCTGCAGAGTTGTTAAAATTTTAGTTTGGAATTTGTAACGGGCAGATCGCGTAGTTTTTTAAGTTTTAATGGCAAATGGAAAATAGGGAAATAGTTGCAAATGAATGATTACGACGTAGTTGTTGTAGGTGCGGGAAATGCTGCCTTTTGTGCAGCTCTCGCAGCGGCTGTTGATGAGGGTGCGCATGTGGCTGTTCTTGAGAGAGCACCAGAGGAAGATTTCGGTGGTAACAGTCGTTACACTGCGGGGGCAATTAGGTTTGCACATCAGGGACTCGAAGACTTGGAAACAATCATCGAGATCAACGCCGAGGAACGTCTAAATACTGATTTTGGTGAATACACTGCTAATGAATTTTATGATGATATGTACCGTATTACGAATTACCGCTGCGATGCTGATCTGGTCGAGGCGTTGGTAACCCGAAGTCTGCCAACACTTCAATGGATGAGGGAAAAAGGCATCCGTTTTCAGCCAAGCTATGGTAGACAAGCCTTCAAAGTTAATGGGAAGTATAAATTCTGGGGGGGGTTGTGCGTCGAAACATGGGGTGGCGGACCAGGATTGGTTGAAACCCAGCTTTCACTTGCAAAAAAAGCTGGGATAGATGTTCTCTTTGAGACACGAGTTCTCTCCCTACTTTACGATGAACAGAGTGTTCATGGCGTTAGGGTCAAGGAACGTGGTAAAGTGAGAGAACTCAGATCAAAAACCGTAATTCTTGCCTCTGGCGGCTTCGAAGCCAATGCGGAGATGCGCACACGCTATCTCGGCCCTGGCTGGGAACTTGCTAAAGTGCGAGGTACTAAATACAACACCGGTGATGGTATTCGTATGGCCCTCGACATAGGTGCGATGCCTTATGGTAATTGGTCCGGTTGTCACTCTGTAGGATGGGACTTTAATGCCCCACCTTATGGAGACCTTGAAGTTGGCGATAACTTCCAAAAACATAGCTATCCACTTGGCATCATCGTTAACGCTGACGGAAACCGCTTTGTTGATGAAGGAGCAGATTTTCGAAATTACACCTACGCTAAGTACGGTGGTGAGATCTTAAAACAACGTAATCAATTAGCTTGGCAAATATTTGACCAGAAAGTCACAGATAAGTTGCGCGACGAATATCGCATTCGACAAATTACGAAGGTAACCGCAGATACCATAGAAGAATTGTCGAGGAAATTAGAAGGTGTCAACTCCCAACAATTTATGAAAACCGTTGAAGAATACAATAGTGCTGTAATGGAGCACGTAGTTTTTGATCCCACCATATTGGATGGCCGTGGAACAAAAGGTTTATTAGTGCCCAAGAGCAATTGGGCCAACAAATTGGATCAACCACCTTTTGAAGCGTATCAGATTACATGTGGCATTACATTTACATTTGGCGGCTTAAAGATAGATCCGCACTCAGGTCAAGTTATGGATGTCGACATGCACCCCATCGACGGCCTTTATGCCGCAGGCGAATTAGTTGGAGGATTATTTTTTTTCAACTACCCAGGAGGCACGGGGTTAACCTCTGGCGCAGTATTCGGTCGCATGGCCGGCTTATCTGCTGGTCAAGCAGCCAAGTAGTCAAGATAGCAATACAAAATGGTGATATATAATTGCAGCATAAAATATGATAGGTTTAAAAAAATGACTCAAATTATTTCCCAAAAAGATTCCTCGAGCCAAAGAAATATTGATTAAATTGCGCGATAATTAAATAAAGAACGCACCATTAATACACATGATTGCTTTAATCAGTTTTAAAAACAGTATGCTGATTCTTAATTGACACGTTTATGTCTTTTCGACGCAGACCACACTGATTTTTCATTAAAACCCTTACCCACCCGGGAGTAATTGTGTGAAGGATACTCCCAGGTTTAAATTTCCCCTCTTTGCCTACTTGAATATCCCCACCAAGAAAAAAAATTAGGCCCCGATAGGATTGAATATTGACAGACTCCCTTTATCAAATGACCGCAAATTATAATCCGATGCATGACCGAATCTTATTTCGCGTGAGCACGCAAAAGCGTTTAGAATATAGAGTTTGGTTGACCCGCCGGGTTGTTAAAAATTTGTGGGCTATAGCAATACGCTCCTTTGAGGCGGATGCCGATTTTGAGGCAGATGTCGGAGAAGATGAAAAATCTGGCAGACTACCCCACCCACAAATACCAAAAAAGCAGGAACCCCGCATCAGAGAGGCGGTCATGTCGATGAAACATCAAGAAGCTCTGCAAAGTAGTGACTTCTCTAAAAAGCATGATACGAAAACCATGCCTGCTCCAGAGGTGCGCAATCCATTACTCGTAATAAAAGCGGAGATTGGAAGAACGGTTGAAGGCACTATTAAGCTAAATTTACACACGCTTGAGCGCAAAAACGTGACCTTAAGTTTGAATGATAAAACGCTTCACGCCCTTTGCCACATGCTTCAACGGGCATCAGATAAGGCCGAGTGGAATTTGGAGTTAAGAGTTGGAAATGCTGGCAATACATTTATGGCAAGTACGCATGTTTTAAATTAACTAACGGGGCTTCCACAAATTTAACCTCTGCACGGCTACTCAAAATCAATGTGGATTTGTTTTTAATCACCCGTCTTTCACTAAAATTATCTATGACGATTTCATACGAACAAATATTTTTTTTGCAAGAAGTTGCTGCTATTAAAATCTTGCTACCACACTCTATAATTAATAAAACCAATCAGAAAATACAGACTCTAATAGGGGATCTTATCGTGGGATCTAAGCAAAGCATCAAGTACGGTGCTATCTATCAAATCTCGGGCCTACTCTGAGTGTTATTGTAGCTCACAGATCACTGCTTCTGCGCATAACTTAGTCATAATTTGATTACTAAACCCGACCATTAGTCTAGATCTAATGTTGAGATTTTACATGAGACCTTTACCCTCAGAACATCATAAGCTCGACCCGAAACGCGACCTAAAGACAATCCGTGCTCTGGTGCCGTATCTTTGGCCAGAAGGAGCTCTTGGACTGCGTTTTCGTGTTATCACGGCCCTTCTGCTATTGCTTTTAGCCAAAGTAACTAACGTAACCGTGCCACTTTTTTACAAATCTGCAGTCGATCAACTGACAGAGCCAAAAGATGCGGTTTTAGTCGTACCGGTAGTTCTTTTAATAGCCTATGGCGTAACACGGGTGTTATCTCAAGCATTTGGTGATCTAAGAGATGCTGTATTTTCTCGTGTAGCGCAGCGTGCTATCCGCGAGGCTGGATTAAAATCCTTTAGGCACTTGCATAATTTATCCTTGCGATTCCATCTTAATCGAAAAACAGGCGGCATTACCCGAGCCATAGAACGCGGTAGTAAAGGCATCGAATTTCTCCTGAGATTTATGCTGTTCAATATTATACCGACATTATTAGAAATTTTTTTAGTCTGCGCTATCCTCTGGCACCTATATGGCTTTCTCTTTGGTCTGGTTACTCTGATGACTTTGATCTTTTACATTCTTTGGACCGCAACAATAACCGAATGGCGCCTCAAATATCGCCGCGCAATGAATGACACTGATAACCAAGCCAATACATATGCAATCGATAGTCTGTTAAATTTTGAAACAGTCAAATATTTCAACAATGAAGACCACGAAACGCATCGCTTCGACACAGCACTCAAACTTTATGAGGATGCGGCAATTCGCAATGACAGTTCTCTAGCATTTCTAAATATCGGCCAAGGTCTAATAATTTCCTCCGGGGTTACCATCATGATGATAATGGCCGCACATGGAGTGGTACGTAATACGATGACCATTGGTGACTTTGTATTGGTAAACACATACCTCATTCAGCTTTTCCTACCATTAAATTTTTTTGGATTCGTGTATAGAGAAATAAAGCGATCACTCGCTGATATGGAATCAATGTTTAGCCTGATTAAGGAAAAAGCAGACGTTGAAGATATACCTGACGCACGTGACTTAGTTTTGGATGGCGGGGAGGTGAGATTCGAAAACGTAGTTTTTCAATATGATAAGGAAAGGCTAATCTTAAAAGGCTTATCTTTAATTGTTCCATCAGGAGGAAACATCGCGATAGTGGGCCCCAGTGGTGAAGGAAAGTCCACTATGTCTCGATTATTATTTCGATTCTATGACGTAACTAGTGGAACAATTTCAATTGACGGTCAAAATATTAAAAATGTTACCCAAACTAGCCTTCGTTCAGCGGTTGGCATAGTACCCCAAGATACTGTCCTTTTTAATGACTCAATATATTATAACATTATATACGGCCAACCTAATGCATCACCAGCTGAAGTGGAAAATGCGGCACGGTTAGCAAAAATTCATAATTTTATTATGACACTCCCTGATGGCTACCAATCGATAGTTGGAGAACGCGGACTTAAGCTCTCCGGCGGGGAACGCCAGCGCGTTGCGATAGCTCGAACTGTTTTGAAGGATCCAGCTATTTTAATATTTGACGAGGCGACGTCCGCCCTCGACAGCGAAACAGAGCAAGAGATCATCTCCGCTCTAAAAAATATCTCAAAAAATCGCACAACCATCACGATCGCCCATCGCTTATCCACGGTTATTGATGCAGATGAAATTATAGTCCTCGATAAAGGAATAATTACGGAGCGTGGACGCCATGTAAGCTTACTTAAAATGAATGGCCGATACGCGGATATGTGGTATCTCCAACAGCAAGCTGCAAGAGCTCGCAAATCACTTACAGATTCGGGTGAGACGGAAATCGAATCTCCATTTACTAAACCCATTACTAGTTAGAAAAAGCCGTATTTACGTTTCGTCGCGTGTTATCCAACCTCCACCCAACATTCGCTCGGCTTTGTAAATGACAACAGCTTGGCCAGGAGACGTTGCCGATGTAGGCTCAGAAAAAGTGACACGCCATCTTTTCTCATCCATTACAGCGAGACGAGCCGTCAGAAGGGGTGCCGAAGATCTTATTTTAACCTGAACATCATAATTTTCTGACAATTTACGGGGCTCCACCAACCAATTTACATCAGTGATCACACAGCTTTGCCACTTCAGATATTCCTTCGGTCCAACTACCACTTGCCTAGACGGGGGGTCAATATGGATCACATACAAAGGCTCACCAACGGCAACCCCAAGCCCTCGACGTTGTCCAATTGTAAAATGCACTATTCCTCGATGTCCCCCAAGCCGTTTGCCATTCACATCGACAATGTCTCCGGGCTCCCATGAATTAGGGCGTAGTTTACCAAGAAGTTGGGCATAATCACCATTTGAAACAAAACAAATATCTTGACTGTCCGGTTTATCCGAAACCGGTAATTGAAATCGCTCAGCGTGATAGCGGGTCTCTGCTTTTTCCATACTCCCAAGAGGAAACCATAGGTAACTGAGCTGCGGACGCGTAGTCGCGAATAAAAAATAACTTTGGTCTTTCGTGAGGTCTGCACCTCTATGCAATTCTGGTCCTGCAAGCCCTTCAACTCGGCGCACATAGTGCCCCGTTACCAGAGCCTCAGCATCTAAATCCTTTGCTGTAGCCAAAAGATCACGAAACTTTACTGTTTGATTACATCGCACACATGGAATGGGGGTCTCACCGCGTAAGTAACTCTCCGCGAAATCGTCAATGACTTCGTCTCTAAAGCGACTCTCATAATCTAGCACGTAATGTGGAATTTTCAGCTTTTCCGCTACGCGGCGAGCATCAACGATATCTTTGCCAGCACAACAAGCTCCTTTGCGCTCAATCCCACCCCCGGAATCATAAAGTTTCAGGGTGACCCCAATCACTTCGTAGCCAGCCTCGACCATTAGAGCTGCTGTTGTCGAAGAATCAACTCCGCCCGACATAGCAACAACTACCCTATTTACCGTGGGTGCATTAGGTATCAAATCTATAGCCATCGTCGGAATATAAGTGGTCTGTGCGCTGATACAAGTCACGAACTCTATTTGCTCAGTCGAGTCTCTTAATATCAATAAGAACTCATTGGGTCATAAAGACGTTTAACACTCCCACATGTTTGGGAAAAGACCCGGCAGGCTTCTCGATATACCCTCATTTTATCAAGTGCTGTCTTAACGGAGCCATTGGCGCCCATGGGAGCAATCAATACTTGTTAAATTTTAAAGTCGGAGCGTGTTACCACAACGCATACCTGAGCCGCATTAATAAAATCGATATGCAGGCTGCTCCTTAGTCGCGTCAACCTATATTTTATATCGCACTTAAATTGTAGTGTTGCGCAGGTAAGGTTAATTGGAGACCATCGAGCTCCTTTGTTATCAAAATCTGACAGCCCAACCGTGACGTTTCACTTATACCAAATGCTAAATCAAGGATCGCCTCTTCTTCATCACTGGCTTCGGGTAGGAGATCAAACCAATACGGGTCAGCAATAACATGACAGGTAGAGCATGCCATACACCCTTCGCACGCCCCCTCCAAATCGAAACCATGCTGATTGGCCACGTCCAAAACGCTTGAACCTTCATCGGCTTCCACCTCGTGATTTACCCCCTCTGAGTCGATGAAAAAAATTTTTAACACTTAACTCAGAGACCTTTATACAGAAAAACTCTCGCCACACCCACAAACGTTCTTGGCATTTGGGTTATTGAAGACAAATCCGGATTGAAGATTATCTTCAAGATAATCCATTTCGCTACCCATCAAAAACATAATAGCCATGGGGTCAATAAAAATCCGCACTCCTTTGCTTTCCACCTCTTCCTCCAAACCAATCTTTGCTTCCGCGTATTCGAAGACGTAGGATTTTCCCGAGCAACCTTTAGAAGATACACCAACGCGAAGTCCTGCAACAGGAGTATCGCTTTTTGAAATAAGTTCCTTAACCCTATTAGCGGCAGCATCCGTCAAGGTTAATAATTGCGGTCGCGCTATCTCTTCAATCATGTTAGCGACTCCCTGTTACTGGCAAAATCAATCCATACCAAGCGCAAGCTTGGCGTCTTCTGACATCCGTTCTGGGCTCCATGGGGGCTCCCAAACTATCTTCACTTCAATTTCACCAGTTCCATCCACGGTCTCAACAGCGTTTGCAACCATACCGGGCATTTCTCCCGCAACTGGACACCCGGGTGCTGTTAATGACATATCAATATCAATATCTCCATTATCTCTGATTTCCACAGCATAAATCAACCCAAGATCATAAATGTTTACCGGGATTTCTGGATCGTATACCGTTTTCAAAGCTTTTATGATAGCTTTTTCATTAGTAATTTTGGTAATGTCCTCAAGTGGTTTTCCCGCACTTGCGGAAAATTCATCCTTCTCCTGCGGCGCTCCCATTGGGTAACTGGGATACATCTAACTATTCTCCTATCTATATGGTCTACTTTGCAATATTACCGCCAATCCTTGCCAGCTTTTTCATGTGTTCAAGCATGGCAAGCATACCAACCTGGCGCTGGGTTGTAAGCGCGCCAAGATTGAGTTTTCGCACATAATCCTCATTCAGTTGTTCTAATTCATTCGCGGTCAATCCACTAAAAGATTGAACCATCATCGAGACTAAGCCCTTTACTATAATGGCATCACTCGCACCAAAAAAATTGTGATACCCATTCTCTTCGTGATCGACAATCCAGACCTTCGACATACAACCGTGCATTAGATTGTTATCGGATTTCCATTCATCAGAAAAATTTACTGCGGCACTTTTTTTGCCAATATCAATGATGTATTCAAAGCGCAAATCTTCATCGTCAATTGTCTCCAACGCTTCAACGAATTCATTAAAACGAGGCATTTTCTTATCGATACTCATGTCAACAATTCCTTGGCTTTCTCGAGAGCAGCGGCCAGCTTATCAATTTCATCAAAACAATTGTATAAGCCAAACGATGCTCGAACAGTACCCTCAATTCCTAGTCGGTCCATAAGCGGCTCAGCACAATGCTGTCCGACCCTTACCGCCACCCCTTGACGGTCAAGAACTGCCGCCACATCAAAAGGGTGAAGGCCGTCAATCAAGAATGATATGATCGCCGCCTTTTCTGGCGCGGTTCCAATAAACCTAAATCCTTCAATTTCTGCCAGGCGTGTATTGGCATATGCGAGTAATGCTTGCTCATGGGCGTGGATACGGTCCATACCTAAGCGATCTACATAGCGCACAGCAGCGCCAAGACCAATAGCTTGAACAATGGGCGGGGTTCCCGCTTCAAACCTGTAAGGTGGCTCCGCGTAAGTCACTCCATCAAAACTAACATGCTCGATCATATCCCCGCCACCTTGATAAGGCGGCATAGCCTCCAATAACTCAGATCGACCGTATAACACTCCTATTCCACTCGGCCCATAAAGTTTGTGGCCTGTGAATGCATAAAAATCACAGTCTAAATCCTGAACATCTACAGGCTGATGAACAATACCCTGTGCCCCATCAACCAATACTGGAATATTGCGAGCGTGCGCCAGTTCTACTACACGCTTAATTGGAATCTTCGTCCCCAAGACGTTTGAGCATTCGGTAATAGCCACCAATTTTGTAGCGGGTCCCAAAGCCAATTCATAGTCATCAAGCCTGAACAAACCATCATCAGTAATAGGAACGACCTTTAGGGAAATCCCCAGTTCTTCTCGTAACATGTGCCAAGGTACGATATTAGCATGATGCTCCATTTCCGTTATTAAGACTTCATCCCCCGCTTTGAGAAATTTCCGCCCCCACGAGGCAGCTACCAAATTAATAGCTGCGGTCACATTTTGCGTAAATATGATATTTTTATCAGAAGGGGCATTAATGAACCTTTGGATTGTCGAACGGGCCTCTTCAAATGCATCCGTTGAGCGCTGGCTAAGATAGTGTGCACCTCTATGCACATTTGAATAGTAGGTTTCGTACGCCTCACGAACAGCATCTGTAACTTGGCGAGGTTTTTGCGCACTTGCGCCATTATCCAGGTAAATTAACCTTTTCCCGTAAATATCTGTGGATAGTATAGGGAAATCTGACCTAACCCTCTCGACATCGAGGGCCAGCGAGAATTGCTTGGCTGTTAACGCGCTAAAATCCAGTTTTGAAATGGCATTTATACTTGTCATTCGAATTTATACCCTTCCGATTTTTCAGAAATTTCTATCCCTAGACACCGGCGATTTGACGATTGTGAAGCAACTAATCCAGTCATGGCTGCGCGGACATCAAGATGAGATATCTCCTCAATGGCCTCAGCAATAAAAGACTCCACCAAAAGGCTTCGTGCTAGTGCATCTGGAATGCCCCGGGAGCGCAAATAAAAAAGAGCTTCGGTGTTCAACTGACCAGTTGTCGCTCCGTGAGCGCACTTTACATCATCTGCGTAGATTTCTAGTTCAGGTTTAGTGTCTATTTCAGCCCTATCAGATAGGAGCAATGTTTTGGACAACATCCGCCCATCAGTTTTCTGAGCATCCTTATGAACAGTAATCTTCCCTTGGAACACAGAGCGTGATTCATCATCCAAAACACCTTTGAATACTTCCCGACAAGATGTATACGGAACCATATGTTCTATCAGCGTCGTGTTATCACAATGCTCTTTACCTCTCATCATATAAGCCCCGTTCAACCCGCAGTGTCCGCCAGAACCTTCCAACCGAACAAAGGACTCGTTGCGCGATAATCGCCCACCAGTCGACATGCAGAACGCCTCATAAGTCGCGTCACAGCCGACTCTCACGTGGATTGAGGCCAAATGAGTTGCTTCGACATTCTCGTTTTGTACGCTGTAATGTCTTAGCCGCGCATTTCCCGAAACTTCAATTTCGGTAACTGAGTTAACGAAATATGGCCCCCCACCAAGTCCCGTGTGATGTTGAATAAAAGTGGCATCTGCACCTTCGTCCATAACTATCAAGTTTCGAGGGTAGTAAGCAACTGGTCCATTGGTCAAACCAGCAACAAAAATCATTTCAATCGGCTTTTCAACAGCGGTATCCTTATGCACCCTGACCACGGCCCCACTATTCATCATAGCCGTATTAAGGGCAACTAACGGGTTTCCATCGATACAACCCACTTGACCGAGGTGCGATGCGAACCATTCTGGATCTCGATCCATGGCACCACGTAGCGAGTCAACTGTGACGCCATCTGGCAAATTATCCATGCATGAAAATTCAGTTTTTAAGCAACCATTTACGAACACAATGCGCGGCACCATCGAGTCACCGGAGAATAGCGTTGGCAACTGGTTAACATCGACTTCCCCATCTTCAAGAGTGGCTGGCCTAAATATTGTGTCTTCTAAGGACCGAAGGCGCGTATATTTCCAGTCCTCCGTGCGTCCCGTTGGAAGTCCTTGGGCGCGGAATTCTTCCATACCGCATCGGCGAATGGAGTCGAGCCATTTCACACCGCTTCCGGGCAATCCGGGGTAAACCGCCTCATAATCACTTAGAAAGGTATCGGTATTTGAATTCATAATAGTCATCTCTACACCTTTTTACTCAGCTGCCTGAGCAAATTCAGCATACCCCTTCTCTTCCAACTCAAGCGCCAATTCCTTGCCCCCAGAACACTGGATCTTCCCTTTTGCTAACACGTGCACAAAGTCTGGGACGATATGTTCGAGAAGGCGCTGATAGTGGGTGATCACCAAGGTTGCGCGCTCTGGCGAACGTAAGGTATTTACCCCGTTAGCCACAACCTTAAGGGCGTCGATATCTAGACCGCTATCGGTTTCATCAAGAATTGCCAAAGCTGGGTTGAGCACAGCCATCTGCAGCACTTCGTTACGTTTTTTTTCGCCGCCAGAAAAACCTACATTAACAGGGCGCTTCAGCATATCATCCGGGATGCCGAGTTCCTTGGTCTTCTCCCGCACTATTTTCACGAATTCCATCGCATCCAATTCTTCTTCACCGCGATAACGACGCACTGAGTTCAAGGCCTCTTTTAGAAAGGTCGTATTGGGGACACCCGGAATTTCAACGGGGTATTGAAACGCCAAAAAGATACCAGCCCCAGCCCGATCTTCAGGACTCATTTCGATTAAGTCATGATCCTTGAAAAGAATTTCACCGCGTGTAACTTCGTAGCCATCCCGTCCAGCCAATGCATAACCCAGGGTGCTTTTTCCCGATCCATTGGGCCCCATTATAGCATGGGTTTCGCCAGATTTTATAATAAGATCGATACCTTTAAGGATTTCAGTATCATCTACGCTCACGTGCAAACCTTTGATGTGTAACATTAAATTGGTACAACTTTCGTTTATGTTCCCATGTAAGGGAGGTTTTTTAGCCGACACTGCCTTCAAGGCTTATACTAACAAGTTTCTGTGCTTCAACTGCAAATTCCATAGGCAGCTGTTGTAATACTTCACGGCAGAACCCGTTGACCACAAGAGCTATCGCAGACTCATCGTCTATGCCGCGTTGCCGAAGGTAAAAGAGTTGATCTTCGTTAATCTTCGAAGTTGTCGCTTCGTGCTCAACTATAGCTTTTTTATTCTTGCTCTCTATATACGGAACAGTGTGTGCACCGCACTGATTGCCAATCAGTAGAGAGTCACACTGGGTATAATTGCGGGCATCTTGAGCCTTCGGTCCCATTCGCACTAAACCACGATAGGTCTGATCGGATCGCCCCGCAGAGATCCCTTTCGAAATAATTTTTGACGAGGTATTCCTGCCTAGATGAATCATCTTTGTACCCGTATCCGCCTGTTGGAAATTATTTGTAATAGCTATTGAAAAGAACTCTCCTACCGAATTATCTCCCTGAAGAATACAGCTAGGATATTTCCAAGTAACAGCTGAGCCAGTTTCTACCTGCGTCCAGGAAATTTTTGAGTTATGCCCTCTGCATGCCCCTCGTTTTGTTACAAAGTTGAAAATTCCTCCTTTTCCGTTTTCATCACCCGGATACCAATTTTGAACCGTCGAATACTTAATTTCAGCATTATCCAGAGTAACCAGTTCGACTACCGCTGCGTGTAATTGGTTTTCATCTCGCATTGGTGCAGTGCAACCCTCGAGATAGCTTACGTAGGAGTCGTCAGCTGCAATAATTAAAGTACGTTCAAATTGGCCCGTATTTTCAGCATTTATACGAAAATATGTCGATAGTTCCATGGGACAGCGAACCCCCTTAGGAATATATACAAAAGAGCCATCCGTAAACACAGCAGAGTTTAAACAGGCGTGTTTGTTATCTGTGTAAGGCACAACGCTTCCAAGGTACTGACGAACCAGATCGGGACACCGTTGTACCGCTTCAGAGATAGGACAAAAGATAACTCCAACCTCTTCTAGCTTAGACTTGAAGGTCGTCGCAACGGATACCGAGTCAAAAACTGCATCCACTGCAACACCCGCTAGCATTTCTTGCTCACGTAATGGAATCCCTAATTTTTCATATGTTTTGAGCAACTCAGGGTCGACCTCATCAAGACTTTGAGGCTTATCAGCAGCAGATTTAGGCGCCGAGTAATAAAACGAATCTTGATAATCAATCGCCGGAAAATTTGGTTTTTGCCACGCCGGCTCGGGCATTTTTAACCAATGCCGATAGGCTTTCAGTCGCCAGTCTAGCAGCCAGCTTGGCTCATTCTTCTTTTTAGATATGAAGCGAACAATATCTTCATTTAAGCCCTTTGGTGCAGTCTCTACCTCAATATCCGTCACAAAGCCATACTTGTATTTTTCATCTGTCATCTCGCGAACTTGGGCTGCGGTATCTGGAGTAGCCACCATTTTATTGCCGTCCTTTGTTATAAGATAATATCAGTTACAATCGCTTGTGTTTATGCCGCTGGCCGTGCTTTGTCGTAATCGCAGCGGGTTTTATGTCGACGCCAGAGTGCGAGCCACTCCTCGATAAACTTATCTATATGGGGATGCAATGTCCCTGTACCAAGACTTACGCGTATGGCAGTAGTTGACTGTTCGGTTGGCACCCCCATTGCTTCAAGTACATGGCTTGGTTCAACCTTTCCTGCTGAGCAGGCTGAGCCTGCACTAACCGCCACACCAGCCAAGTCCATTGCTATTACTTGTGTGTCACTCCGCACTCCGGGCATGGTTACACAGGTTGTGTTTGGAAGCCGTGGTACATTTTTTGAAAAAACTGTGGCTCCCTCCACGTTCTTTTTCATAGAAGCCTCCATTCCATCCCGCATGCGCTCAAGCTGTTCATAACCATTTTGGCTTTCTTGATGCGCCAAATGAGCAGCCACGCCGAAACCAACAATGCCGGGTACATTCTCAGTTCCCGCACGGATGCCATTTTCCTGGCTCCCGCCCAAAAGCAATGGGCGAAGCATTCCCCTAGATCTACAAATCAAAGCACCAACACCTTGTGGGCCGCCAATCTTATGAGCTGAGAGCGTTAAAAAATCTACATCCCAACCTTCAAAAAGAAGCTGTAATTTTCCCGCCATCTGAACCGCATCTGTGTGCATTAATGCGCCATGACGACGGGCGATTTTCGCTGCTTCCTCGACGGGTTGGAGGGCCCCCGTCTCGTTGTTCGCAGCCATAATAGAGACAAGGGCTGGTGTATTGTCCTCACGCAACATGCGATCCAAAGCTTCTAGATCTACTAACCCGTCTGTGGATACAGGAATGAGCTCAGCAACTACCGCCTGAGAAATTGCAGTCTTCAAAACGGCTGAGTGCTCAACAGCTGAGATCAAAACGCGGCTCCGTCCAGCCCCACAAATAACCATATTATTTGCTTCGGTGCCGCCACCGGTGAAAACAACTTGATCAGATGCGGATCCAGCGAGTCCTGCGACATAGTCACGTGCGTCGTCAATTAATCGTCTAGCCTCACGTCCTAAACTATGAGCGGACGACGGATTAATAGCTCCACTGCGCATAGTATCGGACACTGCATCAATGACTGCCTGGCGTGCAGGTGAAGTCGCATTGTGGTCGAGGTAGGCAACATTATTAGCACTCATGACCGGGGTGTTCCGCTCCTCATATTTATCATTCAGTTCCAAAAGTGGAAGTGCTTAGCTTGGTAGCTTCAGTAGATCCCGCACCTCTCGCAAGCACGCGCTGAGACACTACATCCTCAAGAGATACCGACTTTAAATAAGCGTATATTTGATTACCCAACCCTTCCCAAAGATCATGTGTCAGGCACCGCCCGTGATTAGTTTGGCATCCGGTTGGCGACGATGCACCGCAGCGCGTGGTTTGGATTGGTTCATCGACAGCCAGAATGATGTCGCAAATAGGCGTTTCCGATGCTTTTCGAGCGAGCAAATAGCCACCGGTCGCTCCACGCACGCTTTGGACCAATCCACTACGACGCAATTTTCCAAATAGTTGCTCGAGATACGATAGCGAGATTTCTTGGCGCTCAGCAACATCAGCCAAAGCAACCGGTTCTCCTACAGACTCCTTAGCTAAGTCAACCATTGCCATCACCGCATAACGCCCCTTAGTGCTTAATTTCAAAAAACCTCTCCTTACAAGCTAGCTATTAGAATTTTGTGACACTTTAATTTTGTGACTGGATTAGCTCGCTTTTTTGCGATGATCACTAGTAGCATTGGCATCTTTGTCCTCAGCAGACAGCTGATTGTTCTTATCCAAAATATCTATTTTCTTGCTCAGAGCTGCAACCTCCTGACGCAAGGCATCAATAGTTTGCAAAATCGGATCAGGCCAATCCTCTGTCATTGTAGCGTATGCCCTAAATTCTCGCGCTTTTTCCCGATCGCGCGGCATTACGGCTTTGGCAGGAATCCCAACTGCAGTTACAGCCCCCGGAACATCTTTTGTTACAACCGCGTTGGAGCCTACTCGCGCATGCGCTCCAATGGTGATTGCTCCTAATATCTGAGCACCGGAGCCAACAATTACGCCGTCTTCAAGCGTGGGATGGCGCTTTTGACCTATCTGCGATGAAGAATCGATACTGGGTGCAACACCGCCCAAAGTAACATCATGATACAGCGTTACGTTCTCGCCGATCACCGCGGTCTCCCCAATAACTACGCCACTACCATGGTCGATTACGAAGCCTCGGCCGATTTGGGCACCGGGGTGAATTTCAATTCCCGTGAGAATTCTGCCGATGTAAGCAATAAAGCGTCCTAGTATATATAAATTACGCCCCCAAAACCAACGAGATATCCAGTGGCACATCGACGCGTGAAAACCCGGATAACAGAGAACGACCTCCAACCTGCTTTTTGCTGCTGGATCACGTTCCGTGTAAGCTGTAATTTCTTCTCGAAGTTTCTTGAAAACCATGATTCCTCAGATACTTTGGCGTTGGTAGAGACTGGATAACTCGACCAGTTCATATCTACGGCGGTCATCCACAGGAGCCGATACGATGTTTACAACAGCTGGGGGCGACGCTGTGGCCCCCCTCCCCCAACGATATAGGATTTCCGACCAATTTAGTCAAGTATAAGACTTGCTTTTTTATAATCGTTTGCATTTGAGCGTGTTAAGCTTTTTAAAGGCTCACAGGATCTTTCTGTAAATTTTTTTCAAGGTTTATCAACATATGCCAGAGGTAATTTTTAACGGCCCGGAAGGACGTCTTGAAGGGCGCTATCACCATTCTAAAACAGGGAATGCCCCGATTGCTCTTCTACTGCACCCACACCCACAACATGGCGGGACCATGAGCAATAAGGTTGTGTACGCGCTTTACCAGAGTTTTGTGCGTCGAGGTTTTTCAGCCTTACGCTTTAATTTTCGGGGGGTCGGTCGCTCACAAGGGATATTTGATAATGGCCAAGGCGAGCTTAGTGACGCGGCGACAGCGTTAGATTGGATGCAGTCCCACAATCCCAATGCTGGTCATTGTTGGATTGCCGGATTTTCTTTCGGTGCTTGGGTCGCCATGCAACTAATGATGCGCCGCCCCGAAATTTCAGGTTTTATCTCAGTCGCTCCGCCAGCCAATATCCACGATTTTTCGTTCTTAGCTCCATGCCCAGCGTCCGGAATGATCGTTCATGGTGACAAAGATGAGATAGTGCCAATCAATAGTGCCGAAAAATTAGCTCAAAAACTCAAAAAACAGAAAAATATCGAAATTGAGTATCGAATTCTCAAAGGTGGCGATCATTTTCTTGCAGATCACTGCGATAAATTAATGGAATTAGTTAATGATTATCTGGACACAGCCCTCCATTCAATCACAGGATAAATAAAGCCCCAGCCGTATCATTCAACAGAGTGGAATTTTCCACCACTCATGGGTCTTAGAACCCCAGTTGTTTGCGGATACGTAAGTGGCATGGCAAATGCCGAACGAGCCGCTAAAAACGCAAAAGCCTGTGCCTCGAGGGCATCGCCATCCCAGCCAACCGCCTCTACAGGCTCAACTGGCGTATTAATTCGCATTTGTAATTCAGCCATTAAAACGGGGTTCCTTCGGCCACCGCCCGTTACCAGCCACCTCACGGGCGAAGCGGGTAAAAAAGCCGAAGCCGAGCAGACACTGGCCGCGGTAAAAGCGGTCAAGGTGGCTGCACCATCGGCTATATCCACACCAAAAAGGTCTTTCACAACTGGGGCGAAATCATCCCGGTCAAGAGATTTTGGAACCGAACGAGCGAAATACGGGTTTTCCATCCAAGACTGCAAAATTGCGGACTTAACTCCACCGTATTTGGCAAGCTTACCATCTTTATCATAGTTTCCCCGTTTTTGTGATTGCACCCATTTATCGATCAACGCATTTCCCGGCCCGGTATCGAATGCTATTGCGCCGCCATCAGGACTTATCCAAGTTAGGTTTGCCACCCCCCCAATATTTAAAATTACTAGAGGCCGTTCCAAACCCCGACTCAATGCTACGTGGTATGCAGGCGATAAGGGGGCACCCTCTCCTCCCGCCGCGACATCCGATAAACGAAAATCTGCAACCACGGGTATCCCTGTCTCTTTAGCAAGCAATTTAGCATCGCCTACCTGACACGTGGTTTTAGTTTGAGGAGAGTGCAGCACCGTATGACCATGAAAGCCAATTAAATCAATATCGCTCGATTTGAGTTGTGATTTCTTTAATAACTCTTTTACAACTTTTGTGTGCCGAGAAGTTAACTCGTTGACAACATCCACCGTGCTTCCCGCCTGATCTGGCACTCGACCTATAATATTGCTTAACCGCGAGCGAAATTCATCATCATAGGAATGAAACACATTAGCGCCGAATGCATAAATAGTATCTCCGTCGGTCTGAATTAATGCACCGTCAATACCATCCATCGATGTGCCGCTCATAAGACCAATCACCCAAAGCTCTCGCTGAGGACCAATTTCAACCATGCCACTCCCTTTCAAAGTCACAAAAATATTAATGATGCGCGGTTAACATTGTATTTTAATTGGCTATGGCATAAACCCTGAAGCTCAAACAGGTGCCAAAATCAGCTACTAGAGGTAAGTATGGCCCAATACAAATCTGAATTCGTCAACCGCCTCACAGAACGCGGATTCATGCACCAATGCACCGATTTAAATGCGCTTGATAGCGCTGCAGCAAAAAATCCGGTTACCGCTTACATCGGGTTCGACTGCACAGGACCGAGCTTACACGTTGGCAGCCTCGTTTCCATCATGCTTCTGCGACTCTTTCAAAAAACGGGGCATACACCAATTATTCTTTTAGGGGGAGGGACAACAAAAGTTGGAGATCCGTCGGGGAAGGATGAGAGTCGACAACTACTTGGGGATTCCGCAATCGAAGCTAACATGAGTGGTATAAAAAAAGTTTTCGTTAAATATTTATCATTTAGCGACGAACCTAACGTTGCGGAGATAGTGAACAACGCAGACTGGTTAGACGAGTTGCATTACATTTCATTTCTCCGAGACTATGGCCGGCATTTTTCGATCAATCGAATGATGTCTTTTGACTCCGTGAAAACACGGCTTGATCGTGAACAGCATCTTACATTTCTCGAATTCAACTACATGATTTTACAAGCATACGACTTTTTAGAGCTAGCACGTCGGCGCGGTTGTATCTTGCAGATGGGCGGCTCTGACCAGTGGGGTAATATCGTCAACGGGGTCGAGCTAGGTCGACGGATCGACAATGCTGAACTTTTTGGTCTTACCACCCCTCTCATAACCACAAATTCAGGTGGTAAAATGGGAAAAACTGCCGCCGGCGCTATCTGGCTAAGTGATGATATGCTCCCGGTATATGATTATTGGCAATTTTGGCGCAATACAGAAGATTCTGACGTAGGTAAGTTCTTACGCTTATTTACAGAGCTGCCTTTGGAAGAAATTGCGCGTCTAGAAGCTTTGCAGAACGCCGAATTAAATGAAGCTAAAAAAATTTTAGCCGACGCGGCCACGGCTTTGTGTCATGGTAAAGATGCTGCAGCAAAATCTCGAATAACTGCGGAACAGACATTTGAGCAAAAATCTGTGGCCACTGGTCTACCAACCATCGACGTCTCTGAAAGGGAATTAGAGTCAGGGATATCTGCCATGGATTTATTCCGCCGCACGAAACTTAGTAATTCAAACGGCGAGACACGGCGCCTAATTCGAGGTGGGGGCGCCCGCTTAAATGATATGCCTCTTGATAATGAGGCGTTGGTTTTGACCACAGCAGATATCGGGGAAGCCGGCGTTATCAAACTATCCGTCGGAAAGAAACGACACGTTTTAGTTCGCTCCGTCGCTAAATCTCAGAATGAATAAACTACTCGATCACAATGCAAGATTAATTTTTACCCATAAGGGGTTTGCGCTTTTTATTTTATCAACCCTGAGTATTCTCGCTTTACTCCGATTTTTTCTTTTTCCTGGGTTTGGTGGTGATGACAGCGAACAATTAGTTTTTTCTCAATTTTGGAGCTGGGGTTATCAAATCCGAAATCCCCCACTAGCAACTTGGTTGCTTATTGCCCTGCAACAAATTGTCGGTACGACCTCCTTCTCGATTGTGTTATTGCGGAGCTTGATCTTGGCCGGGGTATACGCACTCAGCTTCAAAATAGGCGAGTATCTATATGAAAATAAATGTCTAGCAGCCCTGTCCTCAGGATCACTCCTAATGATTTTTTATATGGGGTGGAATACCATTCATGGGTTTACTCACTCTGCTCTGGTTACGCTTTTTTATTTTGCAACATTGTTGATGGTTATTGTAATTCGACAAGCCCCATCCCCGATAAAATTGATTTTTTTTGGGATTATTTTAAGCCTAGGTTTAATCGCTAAATATAGTTATTTAATCTTTGCACTGGCCACAATGGCTGCTGTTGCCAGCGAGAGGGATTTAAGACGATATATTTTTTCCCCATGGGTTTTGTTTGGAATTCTTATCCCCACCCCAATAATTGTTCCGCAACTACAATGGCTTTTAACCCATGCCCCAGACGGACATTTAATCAATGCGGACAGCAGTTATACCATAGTTGATATTGTGAACCAAAAATTCTTGGGGTTATTCAAGCTAATTCCAGGTGCTTTTGGGTTTTTAATGCCATTTGGTTTAATTGCAGTCGCTATATTCTGGAAATCCTTATGCCACCGGCTTAACAAGCCGGAAGAACGGGTCATTTACATCAAATTATTTGAACGAATTTTCTTCTTCCTTTTGGCTTCAGCTGCGGCAACCATTCTAATAATCCAGTCAGATAGGCTGCGTAGCCATTATTTTTTTGCCCTCGCGCCCTTCGTGACCTATTTTTTTCTTCGGTTCGGCCATGCATTCAGTTCGCAGCAAAAAATGTTTTTTGCAGGCATGATTACTCTTACAAGTGTAGGGCTCGTAACAACCTTGGTTGCTAAATATTTTCTTGAACCACTCGTTTGTGGACATTGTGAGGATCACATCCCATACGATGAATTTGCAGACCAGTTGCGGCAAAACGGCTTTAAACAAGGGACTATATTCGCTTACTTTCACAAAGATCCGCTAGCCGGCAATCTGCGGGTAAAGTTCCCTCAATCTCGTGTCGTTAGCGCCAAACATCCGGGAATTATTCCCCCTGCCCAATCTTTTTCGGGACAATGCTTGCTCATCTGGCCAGTTATCGGCGCGGTCGAACCCAAGTCTGCAACGATACGCACGGCCAATTTAAGTGCGCTCAATACTCAAATCTCATACGACCATCCATCAAAAATAATCACAGCTAAACTTCCACCATACTACGACAAGGCTCATCAACTTGAATATATTTTAATTAATGAAGGTTCGGGCAGGTGCAAGTGAAAGCATAATCACTCGAATTTATCGAGCAGACGTTGCCTTATCTCTCGGATTTAAGCGCAAACTTGTGTCTCCAGAAGCACGTCCCGATAATATGCCAAACACATTTCGTAAAAACCCGGGTGCTAAAGCCGACAAGGGATTGACAGCAACAGTCGGGTCGTCGAGAGGGCCCGTCATAGTATAAGTTGCAGCGAATACCCCACTGCCTTTCTCACCACCGGTAAAAAGTTTCCCAAGCACTGGAATGCGACCAAAAGCCGAGTTGATTACATACGCGGGAACAACTGTTCCCGCTAAATCTACAATATCTGCATGCCTAAATACTTTGCCCGATGCCGTAAAGCCAAGAGCAGAGCCAGTTGCTTTGGCCTCTGATAATTCAAACGTTCCCCCTGCCAGTTTAAATGGAACTTCCAAATCGTCAAAGGATAACCCCTCTCCCTGAAGTGCATCTAATATTCCGGTTAATGACATAATACTGAGAACATGGGCTAGTGCTGGTGCATTAATAATACGATAATCCTTCACAGTGATTATGCCCTTAAGAGGCTTTCCCTCGCTAGCATCGTCGTAAGCACCCGCAATCCGCAAAGTACCGCCCCGCATGTTCGGATATAAGTCCAACAAACCTAAAACATGACCGGCATCATCCGCATGCATCAAAAAATCTCGACCGCCATCTTTACGCTGTTTAACCGAGAGATCAAAGACAGCATTACCTCCGGCTCGGCTGTTCATTAGAATTGTTTGCCAAACATTTTCGGCACGCGCGAAAGTTCCTGAGACCTCTTCCAGTGCTTGATATTTGTTAATCCAAACCCGATCGAACTCCACTGCTAACGTTAATTTATCAAGTAGCGGATGATCCGCCTCTTCTTCACCATTATCTCGGGTCACGTCTTCCCATAGTTGCGAGAGATCAAACGAGGCACCATGGAATCCCGCTTCCCATCCACCCCCCACTTTGGGTATAAGCGCCCCCCTCATATCCGTTCGACCATATAATACGCGCGAAAACTCAATACGCTCCAATCCTGTGCCATCAAGAGCGAACATTGCTTTACCACTAATTTCAGTATTTTTAGCGGTTATGTGAAACTGAGGAATATCCGTAATTAACTCGTTTTCGAGGTCCATGGTTACTCGGAATTCGCCTTCTTCGCCAACTGGCTTTGCCCATCCCATAGCTGGGGCGGATACCGCTGCATCTGATAAATCTGCTCTCAGCTTAAGGCGGCTGTCACCACCCGGTAATATAATAAATGTGATATCGGTCTCGATACCTCCCTCAAAAAAATCATCCACCTCTGATAAAGGTCCGATATCTATACCTAAGTCGAGAACGTGACGGAAATCTGTGATCTGCGCCTTGAGATTGTAACTACTGCGCAGCTCCGCCCCATCTTCAAAGTTCTCTCGCCATTTTAATCTTGCTGGAATTTTGGCAATCTTAATATTACCAAAGACGTCCATCCCCCGCGCATCCACCCGCAAATCTAACCGATCACTCTCGACCATATGGCCCAAAAAGACATTTTTCAGCCGCACATCGTTTATCTCCGAGCGCGCCCATACCTTTACCTGCTTTAAACTCAAATTTTTCTCGAGCATAAAGAAAAGCTTGAGGCGTGTATCAGCGTATCCCCCCGCATCGCCCAAACTCAAATTCAACGCAGAAGTAAAATTAAAAGGATCATTATCGATATACACCAGCTTGTCGGTAACACTTCCTGCAATTTCCAAATCCACGTCAGCGAACTGGTCAGCTTGATCCAATCCAGTTAGTACAATGCGCCCAGATGCGAGACTTAAACCACTTGCATTGCCTCCGTCCATCGATATGACCATTGATTCAGAGTCAAATCTTATGTCTGCCGACGCATTTATAACCGGTGGCATTGGGGGAAGGTAATCAACCATTGCCCCGGTAACACGCATGCCGCCCTCAAGTTCCAATAGTTCCATATTCCCCTGCCAACCAACCAATAATTCGGCATCAAAAATCACATTTTCTACCAATCCTCTCTGGACACGCTCAGTCACCCACGCTCGTGGATCGGGAGCAAGCCGCGGAGGCCAATACTCAGTTAATTTGGAGACAGAAATAGAATTTATGCCCCCGGAGACTGAGGCGCGGATCATTTTTTCTTTATGCCCAATACCACTCAGGTCAGCTGATAATTGCACAATCGGACCACCACTATCCAACATAAGACTTCTGATTTGCAATGTATCTTGGTCGGCAGATAGCCCGCCTTCCAGGACAATTCGCCGCAATGGTTTTGGTTGATTAAAAAGGCTAGGTAAATTTACTGATGTGCCGGCAGCGAAACTTAAATCAAGATTCTCAACATGGATCCCCGACCCTTTGACAAAATTCGCCGTCAAATTAAGCTCTGCAACATCTAGATCCTGCCGGAGGGGGAGTGGAAGCAAAATACGGCCGTTCTGTCCCTTGAGCTCGAGTTGGGCCTCGTGCAAATCCCCGTCTAACTGAAAAGCAACTTGCACGTCGCCTGAAAATGGCATGTTGAGTGCTTTTAATGGCGCCCAATCAAAACCGATTGACGAAAACATAGCCGGCGTAACATCCCTAAACCGCCCACCCAATGTGATCCATTTTTCAGAAAACGAGAGAGTACCCTCGGCAAATAATTCATTCGACAATCCCCCTTCTTCCAATACCAAATTAACCTCTCCAGCCAGCCCCGCCGAACCGCGATTTAGCCGAATATCAGCGACAGGAAAATTCCATTTCTTTTTTAAAAGTTGGTCGTTTACTGTTATGGCTCCGCCAGCCACTGTGACGCGGCTAAGAAAGCTCAGGGGTTGATCCAATGTAGGCGGGGCCATCAAGACATCGAGCAACCGGTGATCGAAGGCTTCCAATTTTGATACAGTGTCAGTCCCTAACCCAATATCAATAGAACCATCTCGGTCCCTTCTGATTTTGATTCTAGGGCCAAATAGCTCAATGCTACTTGGGGCAAATTCACCCCTCATCAACGCATCGCCACTCAATGAAAATGCCACTTCTGGAACAATTCCAATTATTTTTCCATTAATTGATAGCATCTGAACGTCCAGCACACGTATATCCAATGCTCGGTGCCAACCAGCCCAAGTTAAAATGGTATCCCCGATCTTGAGCTTAAAATCATCTTCGCTCGAATTTACGGCCCGCTCGAGATATTCCGTCAAATATTTTATAGATAAAGGTCCCTTAGAAAGCTGCCATGCAAGCAAGCTGAAAATAATAGCAAAGCCCGCACCGAGTCCCCCAATAACCTGCACAAAGCCTCTCATCGTGCGCTTGATCATAAAAATACCACTACCTTGTCACCAATGCTCATAACCTTGACCGGTTCCATCCAATCTCGCAGTCTACATTCTACATTCAGGCCCGAATTAAGAGATACTATTATGCCCCATTTTTCATTTGCCAACAGCCTGCAATCACTTCCAGCCAGTTTTGACCCATTCGCAACTGCCAGAGCTTGGGCTGACTGGAGGCTAGCAGCAAAGCAGGCCCAGCTGGAGTGCTGTGCTGACAATAAAAAAATAATCGAAGCCGTCGCGAATGACGAATCAGCAACCGCTTTGCTAGACGTCCTTTTTGGAAACAGTCCGTATCTCACTTCGCAGGTGATCCGTGAGGTAATGTTTATTTGTGAGCTTTTACAAAATGGCCCTGATAAGATGTTTTCTTCCATTCTCTCTGGCTTAACGATAAAGCCCAAAGAAACTATTAATGCCCTCGGGATACCAGAAAATAACACACAAGAGAACAGTGTAAAAATCGGAAAAGTACTTCGGATTGCCAAAAGACAGGCAGCTTTGACAATTGCCATTGCGGATATTGCCAATGTCTGGTCGCTTGCACAGGTTACCGAGGCACTCTCTGATTTCGCCGAAAAAGCGCTAGATATGGCGGCTACACATTTATTCCAGAAAGCGGCCGAAGAGGGTGCTTTTGAGCTGGTGAATCCCAACGCACCACTCGAGGGCTCTGGCTTCATCATTATCGGCATGGGAAAACTAGGCGCACGAGAACTCAATTATTCCAGTGATATCGATCTAATAGTTCTATACGACACCGAGCGCATCAAAACCAGTGAGCCAGATCGTCTTCAGAATAATTTTGTCAGGTTGACCAGAAACCTTGTTAAATTGATTAGTGAACGCACGGCTGAAGGTTATGTGTTTCGAACTGATTTGCGCTTACGACCAGACCCGGGCGCAACACCACTAACGTTATCCCGATTGGCCGCGGAAACTTACTATGAGAGCTTGGGACAAAACTGGGAGCGCGCTGCAATGATAAAGGCGCGACCGGTCGCTGGCGATATTGAGGCGGGTCAGAATTTTCTCAAACACCTTGTACCCTTCGTGTGGAGGAGAAATTTAGACTTTGCAGCTATTCAGGACGTCCATTCCATTAAACGCCAAATTAATGCGCACAGTGTCTCTCCGACCAGAGGCACGAGAGGACATAACATTAAGCTTGGTCACGGTGGCATAAGAGAGATAGAGTTCTTCGCACAGACTCAACAGCTTATATGGGGAGGGCGAGAACCTCAATTACGTTCGCCAGATACAATAACAGCACTGTCAGACTTAGCTAAACTCGCTCACTGCGACGAGACCGCAATTCAAGAACTAACAGATGCTTACGTCTTTCTTCGCCAAGTAGAGCATCGGTTGCAAATGATAAATGATGAACAATCACAAATCTTACCAACCACGGATGAAAATTTTCAACGGCTAGCCATATTCCTTGGATTTAAGGATGCTGATACGTTTAACACTTCGATAGAACAGCACACGCAATGTGTTCAGCATCATTACGCACAACTTTTTGCTGATGCACCCAACCTCGATGCGAACGGAGGCGGTAACCTTGTTTTTACAGGTCGAGACGCTGACCCAGAAACTTTGCAAACGCTCCGAGAACTGGGCTTCTGCGCCCCGGAACTAGCGAATATGATAATCCGGGCGTGGCATCACGGGCGCTACCGAGCAATGCAAAGCGTTCGAGCTCGAGAGATTCTTACTGAGATATTACCACAAGTATTAAAAGCTTTATCTGCTTCAACCGATCCGACTGCCGCCATACTTAGCTTAGACGCTTTTTTCAAAGGGTTGCCCTCTGGCGTACAACTGTTTTCGATGTTCCAAGTCAACCCGGATTTACTTAATTTAATTACCGAAATTATCGGAACAGCCCCAAAATTAGCAGAGCATATAAGTAAACATCCATCCGTTATTGATAGCGTCTTAACAGGTGATTTCTTTGGGTCATTACCTAATTCATATAGCATGCGCCGTAGTCTAAAAGATCTTCTTGATGAAGTGGATTATTTCGAGGCCAAACTCGATGTTACCCGGCGTTGGTGCCATGATCAGAGGTTCAAAGTGGGCGTTCACAGTTTACAAAGATTGATTACGCCATCTGCGGAGTCAGAGGCTCTGAGTAAGATCGCAGAAACCGCAATAAGTTGTTTAATTGACCCCATAAAAACTGAGTTTCAAAGCCGATATGGACAAATTTTAGATGGACATATTGCTATTGTCGCGATGGGGAAGCTTGGTAGCCGCGAGATGACACTGAGCTCTGACTTGGATTTGATTTTCATATATTCTGCAAAAGAAGATACCGTTCACTCGGATGGAATAATATCTCTGCCGTGTGCTAACTATTACACCCGCCTCGGGCAACGCATAATAAATGCCATCACCGCTCCAACATCTGAGGGCAGCCTCTACGAAGTTGATATGCGGCTTCGACCTTCAGGAAATACCGGGCCAATATCAACCTCACTCAAGAGCTTTTCACAGTATCAGGTTAAATCAGCTTGGACCTGGGAGCATATGGCATTGACCAGAGCGCGCATAATATATTCAACATCCAATCATTTCTGTAACCAAGTACAAGATGTAATTAAAGCTGCTTTAGTGCAGAAACGCGATCTGAAAAAACTATTGTGCGATGTCGCTGAAATGCGGACGCGTATTGCCAAGGAAAAACCCGTGTCAAGCTTGTGGGTTCTCAAAAGGATACGTGGTGGCATCATCGATATTGAATTTATCGCTCAGTTTTTGTTATTAAAAAAAGCTTTTTCACACCCTCGCATTTTAGAACCAGTTTCATCTGAGCAAATCGGTCTTTCAGATATTATAAAGCGACTTTCATGGGCTGGATATCTGGATTCAAAGGAAGCAATAGCGCTTACCAAAGCACTAAAACTTTATAACGCACTTCAAAGCGTGATCGGCCTCAATGTAAGTACAAATATTATGCTTAAAAACGCCAAGAACTTTCCAGAGGCTTTAAAACGAAATTTAGCGGGCATCGTCAAGTGTGAGAGTTTTGAGGCTCTTGAGGCCATCATAAGAAAAAATGCATCCCGAGTTTACGCAATTTTTGTAAAGTATATCGAATCCCCAGCGAACAATATCAAGGATGCAAAACATTCAAAAGCTCCAGAATAGCTGGTCGACCTATCTTCTATAAAAATATTTCTAGAGGGCCCCCTTAATGAGTGTTTTGCTTTATGAATCACTCCCGCACGGCCTGTTAAGGCCCATTTAACTTAATTCGTAAATCGACGGACAACATTCTCAATAATTCGAGAAATATTGTTGTCAAAATTATTTGTCGGTAAAGAGCCACAAAACGTAATTGAACCAACCGAAAATACAGCACCACCATCCGGGCAATCAAAATACGTCATGTCGGAGCGGATCAGTTTTTCGGGTGGCTCTTTGGACCAGGTTACCACATGATTAAGCCATTCCTCTGGTGGCAAAACGAAGTGATCGGGATGGTTTTCAGATACAGCTATAATTTTCAAGCCTAATGGCGACCCTAACATTGGATCAACACGATCTAACTCATAGCCGGCAGCCCCTCCTCCCGATAATCCAAAGTTTCCGATAATCTCGTCATCAACACCTTCAAATATCCAAGCCGTGTCCAACTCATAAGAAGCACTTTGACGGCGGTAATACGTCCCCTCAAAGTGGCCTTGCACTGTAAATCCAACCCCTATCAATTGTTGTGGCGGTCGCGCATTACGTCGCCAAGTACCGCCGTATTCTCCATCAAATGAATTATAATACTCGCCGGGCTCAGATGCCCAAGCCCTCAGTCCACCCTCGGCTCGGCGAATTTCGATTAGTCCATCCATCTCTTTATGCAGCGCAACCCGCCAATAAAACCCATTGCCCCCAAGATAGATCAGCTTTCCCCCGTTATCGCGGTAGTTAAAGTAGGCGTTAAGGGATTCTTCTGAGTGGTATTCAGGATGAGTACCTGTCGCAACCGCTTTATAGCGAGATAATAAAGCGGCACCCTCGTGATGCACCTCCCAGTCCGTCACAATATCATAAGAAATATTTTTTGCCTCTAACCAAGCCAAAAAATGAGTATCGGCCGGAAAATGTCTCAACCCAGATTGCGATCTATCATCCCCAAACACGTGATAGCCAACCCGCATGTTTAGTATTGGTCTGTGCCAAGTCGTCTGACTTATTCCTGAACCGTCCGTGTGGTCGTTATACGTTGACAAGCCAAATTCTGGATAGTCATTGGGATTGTGGGGAAAAGCACCCCAATTGCGTGCGCGTGCGCGCCAATGCTCACCAAAATCATCTCGCGCTTGATTAGCATAAATTACATACGTAAAGGTGGACATAACCACGCAAAAATCTGCCGTTTGCTCTTCAAGCGGAGGACAAATAAATATAGGAAACATGTCCCAATTTTTATCCTGAGTTAACTTGATGGCATAAACACCGCTGCGCAGACCTAGGGGCACCTTAAACGAGAAATCCGTCTTCCACCCAGCATCAGCTATGTCGTCATCATGAAAATATATCGCCCCATACTGTTCGGGCGCGTGACCCCATCGCATCTCTTGTCCATTCCAGTTGGCCCCAATCACCCCGCGTGTCGGTGAGCCGATCAGCTCTCCCATACCCGCTAATGAACCGAATCCCGGAACGGTAAACCCTGTCATATTTTTAGAGAAATCCCAGCTGCAGAGGAGGCTTGTAGAGCCGGTGACCCCGTTTCCAGAAAAAATCATGGGAGCTTCGATTTTACCGTTAAAGAGAGTATCCGAAGAGCCTTCCTCGATAGCCGCGACTAAAATAGGCTTCCCCGAATTAAGGATCTTATTTTTTGGTAATTTCGCCTCGGCGCTGCCATCAGAATCATTCATGGCGGCTGGATTACCAACTGAGAGCAGACGTTTTTGGGAAATACGGATGATCCCAGAAACGGTGTCAAAAAAAGCTATGATTTCATACCAAGCACGCTTTTCTAGCTTTATCTCGGTCGTAACGCGAACATTATCACAACTTGCGTGTGCCCCATCCGGCCCAATACCAACAGAAAACCCAGACTTAGTCTCCGCATCAAAGCAACTAATGACACCTTGAAGTCCCTTTTCGGGAGTTGTAGGCCATATCAAGGACTTTACTAAAATACAGTCGGGTAACTCCCCCGCAAGCTCAGATCGCATGTAAGATCCCAATGAGACCACCTGTTGCCGCGAGGGATAGTACCCTTCAAAGTCACTCTCTACATGAGCTGTCTGAATACCGGGACCAGCTGGATTGGGATCAGCACAAATCACCCGCACCAATGACGCGTAGTAAGCCTCCTCAGCACTCGAGGAGACTTTGACCTCAATTAACTCCCCCGGTCGTGCAGAGAGTTTATTTGTGTAACCAATTAGTGGGATCATTTGTTGCCTCACGGTTTTTTGAAAGGGGTTCAGTTTTTCAATATCGGCTTATACCGTCTCAATCCAATTTATCACCTGACCCTATCTAGCGCCACGTCCATTCTTCAGCCTACCAACTGATCAAATACGAGCGCAGGTGCGTGGACTTGAGTGGCAAAAGGCGAGTGTCCTAAAGGCAAATGTCGTGCCTGCACACACGGCAATTTCGCTTCCATCCGCCGTTGTAAAGATAGTCGTATTGCACGGTCGTCCCTGCAATAAATAAAAGCTCGTGGTACAGAGCCAAACCTTTATACAGAGAGCGATACGGGGAACAAAAATATCGCTTCCGCCTGCATTTTTTCACACGTTTTCGGACTCTTTAAAACTGCTCTTCACTTCTATCCCCACAGAAATGCTTCCGCAAAGCGTAATCGTCCAGCTTCAAATAAGGTCCGCCATCCACATCTAACCGCTGAGCCTTAATTTTATGCCCCTCACCCTTAATGAAATCGGCCGCGGAATGACCATCAATGGCAAGGTAACCGCTTAAAAAATATCAGTCCCATCAATAAATCAGGCACACGTTACGTCACCTCAGCACTCACGGCACCCCTTACTAAATGGCTAACCAAATAGATGCAGCCGGAACCTGTAACACAACTATTCTTGCAAACCACCTCAGTAGTGGCATTAACATCACTTACTAATGTCGTTTTAGCCGGGTCAGGCCATTCATGATGGCCGAACAGGTTCTCAGCAGCTACAGTATGAGTCAAAACCTCCAAGGGAAGCCTAAATTGCTCCCAGCACCATGCCCCGTAATAAGCAACATGAACTAACACAAATTTTGCCATACTATTTCACAACCATTAAATATTCGCCCCCTCCCTTATTAACCGTAAATATAACGACTTGATTTTAGCCTGACGAGGTACGAATTTGCTCCAATAATCTGACTCGAGGAGTATATACACGGTCATCGATTTGGGTCCAATTGTGTGCCAAAAAGCCCCGGATTTTTATTTACCCCGAGATGGTGGCGCTTATCTTAGTTTACAGGATCTCGCGGGCAAGGCCGTCGTCCTGTATTTTTACCCAAAAGACATGACCCCCGGATGCACCACCGAAGCACTGGATTTTCGGAATAGGGCTGGAGAGTTTGAGAAAGCGGGCGGAACAATTGTCGGGATATCGAGAGACAGCCCAGCCCGCCATGACAAATTCATCGCTAAAAACAAGCTCAATTTTATCCTGATTTCAGATGAAACTGGCGACACTTGTAAAGCTTATGGCGTATGGCAACTTAAGAAATTTATGGGTCGCGAATTTATGGGCATTGTTCGCACGACTTTTATCATCAACCCAGAAGGTATGATCACTAGCATCTGGTCCAAAGTAAGAGTGAAAGGGCACGTTGATGAGGTACTTAGGACCATTAAAAAATTTCAGAAAAATGAATAAGGATAGATAGTCGGTCAGATTTTTCAGCCAGGGGTGCGAGGGGTATCTGAAGCGTTTATAACTTGAGTTATCTAGCTCGTTTGTCACTCGCGGTATGCACTCGCTGGGCTAACGCCGCAGCCATGAATTCATCTAAGTCCCCATCAAGGACGGCTTGGATATTGGATGTTTCTACAGAAGTCCTTAAATCCTTGACCATCTGATAAGGCTGCAAAACGTAGGATCTAATCTGATGCCCCCATCCAATCTCAGTTTTAGCATCATGTTCGGCCTGCGCCTCGTCTTCGCGCCGTTGCAACTCTGCCTCATACAAACGCGCCTTTAACATGTTCATCGCCTGGGCACGGTTTTTATGCTGCGAACGGTCATTTTGACATTGTACAACTATACCCGTCGGCAGGTGCGTGAGACGAATAGCCGAGTCTGTCTTGTTCACATGTTGCCCCCCTGCTCCCGACGCCCTATAGGTATCAACTCTAAGATCCTTATCCTCGATCTCAACATCAATTGTGTCGTCAATTACGGGATACACCCAAGCCGAAGAAAAACTGGTATGACGACGAGCACTCGAGTCATAAGGGGAAATTCGCACCAACCGATTAACACCTGACTCTGTTTTTAACCATCCGTAGGCATTATGACCTGAAATTTTAAGTGTGGCCGACTTAACTCCCGCTTCCTCGCCCGGGCTCTCTTCAAGCCATACGACTTTATACTCATGTGCTTCGCACCATCTTGCGTACATTCGCAACAACATCTCGGCCCAGTCCTGAGCCTCTGTGCCGCCAGCACCCGCATGGATCTCTAGATAACAATCATTAGAATCTGCCTCACCCGATAGGAGCGTTTCTAACTCGGCCTTACCTGCTCTTCGAAGTATGGCTTCGAGCGCGGCCTCCGCTTCCAAAATTATTTCATCTTCACCCTCAGCGTCTCCCATTTCGATCAACTCGATACTATCGGAAACTTCGGTTTCCATATGATTGATAGCGTCGATACCGTTTGCAAGTCGCGTGCGCTCTTGTAAGACTGCTTGAGCACGTTGAGGGCTTGACCAGAGATCTGGGGCTTCAGCTAGTGAATTCAATTCTTGCAAACGAAGCTTTGCCTGATCATAGTCAAAGATGCCTCCTCAGCAGTTCAATAGACCGCTTGATCTCCGCCACTTTTATCTCAATCTCCGCACGCATATACCATGTCTCTTGCCCCAATATACCCGCAGGATAAGACGTCAAGTAGGCCTAAATTGCAAGGGGTCTGAAATATTTTCATTACGTCCAAGTTTTTGGGTTACAGTAAAACTTTATTACCTATAAAGCGCAGGGCAAAGAATGATTGCATGCCAAAAAGCCGCCTTAGCAGCTAAGGCTGGAAATAAAAGCAAATTAACCAACGCAGACATATTTTAATGATCGAGGGTCTCGGCATCGACCGCACCGGCTTTTTTCAATAAGCAATCAATTAGGTTTTTTCTCAGTCTGCTTGGTTGGTGTTTTTTTAGCTTTATGCCACTTCGAAGCCCACCAAGAGCACCTCAAACCAAAAACAACACCTACCCTATGTAGACAACAATTTCGTGTGTCGATTACCAAAGCTCTGGATTGATTAAGCTGGGCAGAGATGCCCTGATCTAGCCACCTTATATGCGTGTAAACTTTGTCATTACTTCGGTGAAGGTTAACCCAGCCTTTAACTCTTTAATCGCAGCTTTATCGTCAGCATCGTATTGTTCTGCATTTTTTATAATGCCTTCGGCTTTTTGGACTGGCAGTACAACTACCCCTGTGCCGTCCGCTACAATCAAGTCGCCCGGCTCAACCAAGACACCATCGATCACCACGGCAACATTAATTTTCTCAACCATTATACGCGTGCGACCAGTCAATGGCGTAAGATGTTTAGCAAAAACCGGAAACTTAAATGCAATAATTTCCTCTAGGTCGCGAATACCAACATCGGCCAATAATCCAGCCACGCCCTTTTTCTTAGCAGCAAAAGATGCCATGCCTCCAAACGTTGAGACATTTGCCCCATTTGCCGCGACCACAATTATGTCTCCAGCGGATGCGGCATCAATCATAGACCCAACCTGGAAATCAGCGTGCGTATAGGTGCCATAGTCGCCCACAGTCTCCTGAACCGTGACAGCAGGACCGGCAAAATGCATTCCAAGCGCGACTTGTTTGATCGACGGAAGAATTCGGTCTGACAAACCAAAATCATCCAGCGCATTCGCAAGAGTTGGTGTTGCGATTTTTTTTGCGCGTTCTGTCAAACTCCACATCGTATCATTCATCAGGCTATTCCCCCTCTGATTTCATAAAGAGTCAATAAAGCCCCCCTGTGCCGCTAATTCCGCCGTTCGGCGCGGCACCCGGCTCTCCGCCGCTTCGCCCCTCCAGCACTTTACTATGCCCGGCAGGCAGGGAGCCTGGCTTGAAAGCCTCTAAGATAACACTTCGCGTTTTTGACCCCGCCAACTCCCCTGTGCGCGCATCAACGCGAAAAAGCCGGATATTCGGCGGTATACGAAAAGGCACTGCAGGCTGATCTTTGAGAGCAGCGGACATGAAATCGCGGAAGATAGGTGCAGCAACAGACGACCCTGTCTCGCGACGCCCGAGCGGTAATGGAGTGTCAAACCCAACAAAAACCCCAACTGCCAAATCAGGCGAAAAGCCTAAAAACCATGCATCACGCTCGCGGTTGGTGGTACCCGTCTTACCCGCTAGAGGCTTACCCACGGCAGAAACGCGTTTTCCCGTTCCACGATCGACCACCCCCTTAAGCATCGCGACTACCTGATATGCACTACCCGCATCCGTGATTTGATCACGCCGATCAGGAATTTGCGGCGGCTGTTGATAAATCCACGAATCGGCACGGCATTTATGACAATCACGAATATCATGGCGGAATATTGTTCGCCCATTGCGGTCCTGTATCCGATCTATCAAAGTGGGTTTGATTCGTTTACCACCATTGACCAACATCGCATAAGCGGCGGTTAAGCGGATTAGAGTTGTTTCTTTCGCGCCTAATGACATCGCGAGTGTTTCAGGTAATTTCTCAACAATACCAAATTTCCGGGCATATTCCGCTACTTTTCCCATCCCTACGGTTTGAGCCAAGCGGACAGTCATCAAGTTACGAGATTTTTCGATGCCGAGGCGCATGGTGCTTGGGCCATAAAACTTTTTCGTATAGTTTGCGGGTCGCCATTTTGGTAAGCCTGCTCCTTGATCAATCACAAAAGGGGCATCCAAGATTAAGGTTGATGGTGTGTAGCCCTCATCAAGCGCGGCAAGGTAAACAAATGGCTTAAAAGCAGATCCGGGCTGACGAAAGGCTTGGACAGTACGATTGAATTGGCTCAACTCGGCCGAATAACCGCCACTCATAGCTAATACACGGCCTGTATGCGGATCGATTGCAACAAGTCCACCATTAATTTCTGGGATTTGACGAAGGCCGTAAATATCGGTGTGTTCCGTCTTTTCTGATTTCACAACTTTAACCTTAGATACGGCTACAATGTCACCAACGCTCAATACGTCGGAAGGTTTTTTGACCTTTGCACCTAATCTTTGGCCTTCCAGTGCTTTGCGCGCCCACATTAAATTTTTTACGGGAATCTTTCCGATTTTACCGTCTTCAATGCCGATAAACGCATGTTTTTCGTCACTACTTAGCACAATGGCCAATAACCAATCCCCAAGACCCTGTGGCCGCGCCACTTTTGCCAAGGTTCGCTTCCAATCTGGAATCGAGTCGAATTCAGCAACCTCACGGATCTTATACAAAGGTCCGCGGTAACCGTGGCGGCGATCGTAGGCGCGCAACCCCTGACGTAAGGCAGTATCAGCCATAGCTTGTAAATTTGGATCGATAGTAGTGCGCACGGAGAGACCCCCTTTATACAATTGACTCTCTCCGTAACGCTGTTCTAATTCACGACGCACTTCCTCAGAAAAATACTCTGCTTTCACATACTCCGTTTCATCACGCTCCACTACGATCAGCGTTCGAGCGCGAGCGAGCCTCGACTCCTTTTCTGTTATGAATTTCTCCTCAAGCATTCGTCCAATAACCCAATCTCGGCGTCCGCGCGCAGCCTCGGTTTTTCGTATCGGATTATAATTATTTGGCGCCTTGGGTAGTGCAGCTAAAAATGCAACTTCATCAATGCTTAATTCATCTAGCGAGCAATTAAAATAATTTAAAGCTGCAGCCGCAACGCCATAGGAGCCAAAACCCAGATATATCTCGTTTAAGTAAAGCTCGAGAATACGAGTCTTTGGAAAGGCACGTTCGATTCTTATTGCCAGAATTGCCTCTTTGATCTTACGGCGCCAAGAGACCTCATTCGTCAGCAGGAAATTTTTCGCCACTTGCTGCGTAATGGTTGAAGCACCTACCAAGCGACGAGACGAGCCGAAGTTTTTAAGATTGATGAATGTTGCTCTCGCAACTCCCATTAAATCAATGCCCGTGTGGGTGAAAAAGTTCTTATCTTCAGCCGCCAAAAAGGCCTGAATTACTTTTTTGGGCATCGCCTCAATTGGGACGAAAACGCGCTTTTCAATCGCATACTCGGCCAATAGACGGCCATCCCCCGCATGGACACGAGTCATGACGGGTGGCTGGTAATCCGCCAATTGACGATAATCGGGTAAAGATTGACCAAATTTAAAAAAAATATAAATACCCGCTGTTGCACTGAGACCGATCAGAATAATCGTTAGGCCTAGTCCAGTAAAAAAAATACGTATCATGGGATGTCTAAACTACTCAGATTACTTCGCTGCCGTAATGTTATCATCTGAAGTGGTCCGCTTTCACGTCTAAAAATTAAATAATGTCGGAACCCCGATAATAGCTCAAATTTATTGATTTACGGTAACAAAACAAAAAATTTTCAGAACTTTTTTATCTTTAACGTCCCTTTGCCTGTTCGATGCGATTGAAGTAATTATTTACAGCGGAGGCTACCGCAACCGCGAGTTTCCTCCGATATCGCTTATCCCGCAAAGCACGCTCATCACTGGGGTTGGATAGAAAACCAAGTTCTAAAAGGACAGATGGCACATCTGGAGCTTTTAATACCGCGAATCCAGCAAATCGATGAGTGTTGCGCAGAACAGTGGTCCGCCTCTTTAACTGCCCCACCAACAACCCTGCAAATCTTGCAGACTGATTCATTGTTTCGCGCTGCGCCAAGTCAATTAAGATGCCAGTTACATCCGCATTCTCATTGGTAAGATCGATACCGGCAATCAAATCAGCCTTGTTTTCTCTTTCAGCTAACTGACCAGCCTCTTTGTCCGATGCCCGCTCAGAGAGAGTATAGACCGAAGGACCACTAATCTCTCTATTTTTGATTGAGTCGGCATGTAGTGAAATAAACAAATCAGTCTTTGTCTCTCGGGCACGATTAATACGGTCCCGCAGTCGAATAAAGATATCCCTACTCCGTGTAAGAATCACCTTATAACGCCCACTCTTATCTAGCTCTAATTTGACTGCCTTCGCCATAGCCAAGGTTACGTGCTTCTCGTAAAGACCAGATACCCCTATCGTACCAGGGTCAACGCCACCATGGCCCGGATCAAGCATAACAGTGTATTTGGCACCCAATTGGCGCAGCGCGGGTTTTCTTGGTGCCGGTTGAAAACGCGGCGGGGTCAGAGTAGCACGAGCTTGCTTTTTTTTATGACTTTGCCCTGGTAACTGAAATTTAGATTCAAGAGCACCCATCAGGTTCCTCTCGGCAGAACTAACACCCGAAGGGGACACAGTTGGGACACCCCTATTTTTTATTTTAGCGAGAAACGAGTCATGGTCCGATGGGACTAATTCGAGTACAAGTCGGTGCCCGTAAGCCCCGTTTGGAGCAATCAGCGCGGAATTAGCCACTCGCACTGGCCCCTTCAAATCAAGAACAACCCGGGAATGTCCCGGTTGATAAAGCCCGTATCGTAAGCGCTTGTATACCCCACTTGCCGACGGCAGTGGTTTTGGTGGCAAACGCCATCCAACCTCGGGCATGTCTATCACAATACGATAAGGATTAGCCAATGTGAAAATATTAACGGCCATACCTTTAGTGAATTCAAAAACAAACCTAGTCGTATTTTCTTGAGTACCGATTCGGATATCGGTGATTATTGACGTAGCCGCCATCGCGCCATTACGTCCACCGGTAGAGGCCTCAATTAATCCAATCAGCACGAGCACTAATAAGGTAGCATACCAGCGTAAATGCCTAAAGCCATTGTAAAATATAGACATTTTGCGGTCAAAGGCCCTCTAAATAACGCATATTCAATGTGTGTCTCCGTTGAGGTGTCAGTAATGCAAGCGAAATTGATTTGCGTTAAAACAACGAAATATGAACTTTTCACCACAATCTCATTGTCGAACCAAAATCCTACCGTTATCTTAATCCTTAAGGAAGTAATTAGGTTTTTTTAATTATTGCCTTAAAATGCGCAGCAAGATAGATCGATTTAAAAAATGCACAACGGTGCGGCACGCGCATTCAGAGAAGTTAAGTTACAAATATTCTTTCGAGGACTATCCTCAGAGGTTAACCCGATGACTGACAGAGCCGCGTATGCCATGCAACCGACAACACTGAGACTTTCCAGTGCAGACGGCATGATGACAAGCGCCGTCGGCATCACCAATGCCGGTTGTTCTGCCCTATCCACGCATACGCGGGGCACACGACGAACGCCGCGGAGCTTAAAAATTCATGTTTACAAAACGTATGTTAATCGACGCTTCGCACGCAGAAGAGACGCGTGTTCTAGTCGTCAATGGAAATCGGTTAGAGGACTTCGATATCGAAGTCGAGTCCCGACGACCACTTAAAGGAAACATTTTTCTCGCAAAAGTAACGCGGGTCGAGCCATCTCTTCAGGCTGCTTTTGTAGATTTCGGTGGAAATCGGCACGGGTTTTTGGCATTCAGCGAAATTCACCCAGATTATTATCAAATCCCTGTTGCTGACCGCGAAGCCCTTCTTGCCGAGGGGCGAGTAGAATCGGCTGAGGCTGAAACCGAGGAACCGCTCTCTGATCATCAAGAAACTGTCGAGACCTTGGGTGGCGATGACTCAGAAGAGGTTGAAGTGCGCCGGCCCGCGGCACCACATCGGCGCTATAAAATTCAGGAGGTTATTAAACGTCGGCAAATTCTGCTGGTTCAGGCAGTCAAGGAAGAGCGCGGTACTAAAGGAGCAGCATTGACAACATACCTGTCGCTTGCTGGTCGATATTGCGTATTGATGCCCAATACAGACCGCGGCGGCGGAATTTCTCGCAAAATCAGTAACGTTTCAGATCGTAAAAAGCTCAAGAAAATCGTCAATGATCTCGGGATTCCGGAAGGAATGGCGGTTATCGTTAGGACTGCTGGAGCCGAACGGTCGCGCGCCGAAATCAGGAGGGACTACGATTATCTGCTCCGGCTTTGGAATCAGATCAGAGAATTGACCCTAGGGTCGATAGCACCCGCTCTGGTTTATGAGGACGGCAACCTCATAAAGCGCTCGATCCGTGATCTCTATACAAAGGATATTGAAGAAGTTGTGGTCCACGGTGAAGACGGCTATCGCATGGCCAAAGACTTTATGAAAATTTTGATGCCAAGCCATGCTAGAAAAGTCCAAAAATATAAAAACGTTGATACACCGCTAACCCACAACTACCAAATAGACAATCAGCTCGAGGCAATTCACTCGGCCGAGGTCCACCTGAAGTCAGGTGGTTACATTGTTATCAGTCCAACTGAAGCTCTCGTCGCTATCGACGTTAATTCAGGAAAAGCAACGAAAGAGCGCAATATTGAGGAGACAGCAGTTAAAACAAATATTGAGGCTGCCGAGGAAATTGCGCGGCATTTAAAGCTGCGAGATTTAGCCGGTTTAATAGTTATTGATTTCATTGATATGGAGATACATCGCAACCAAACTAAGGTAGAACGTGCCGTAAAGGAAGCTATGCGTTCCGACCGAGCGCGAATTCAAATCGGGCGAATTAGCCCATTTGGCTTGTTAGAATTATCGCGACAACGGCTGCGTCCTAGTTTGATCGAGACCAGTTCGGAGCCCTGCCCACACTGTCAAGGATCGGGGGTGCGCCGTTCAACAGAGACTACCGCAGTTGAGGTATTGCGTGCAGTTGAAGAGGAAGGAGTTAGCAATAGAGAAGGAGAAATGACGGTATTCGTGCCCACAGATGTTGCGCTTTATTTACTTAATCGCAAACGTGTGTCTATCGCTCAGTTAGAGGATCGATTTGAACTAAAAATTAACCTTGAAAATGACGATACTTTGATACCGCCAGCTCTGCGTATTGAACGGAACGGCGAAGTCGTTAATCTCGATAAAACTGTGAGTCAAATTAGCGCAGCAGAAGCGGACGGCGTTGAAGAAGGTAATTTAAAAAAGCGCCGTCGCCGTCGCTCCCGTCGGAAGAAACATGAAGAAGAGGAAACCGGTGTAGATGGTGAACTTGAAACACCCAATCAAGCAATAGAAACCGGGGATGACAACAAGAACATCGAGGACATCGAGCTTGAAGAAAATGATAATACAAAGCGGCGGCGACGCGGACGGAGAGGCGGCCGGCGGCGCCGTCGGCAGTCAGAAGATGGCACCGATGCGGCTGAGTTAGTTAATGGCGCGAACTCTGCGGCAGGGAGTATTGACAGTAACGATTCGGTGAAGACTGATATGTCGTCATCGAACAGCTTATCTCCAGTCGATACAGACCATTCTGTACACGAAACTTCTAAATTAGAGGAAGGGGGGAAGAAAAAAACCGAAAAGCCAACGAGGCGAGCGCGAAGTCACCGACAAAAAAAATCCACCACAATATCCGAAGACCCATCCGTAACGCCTAAGCAAAAGCGGCGTTCCCCCCGAAAAGGCGGAGAGAATACAACCAACTCCAAAAATCAAGAAGGTCTGGATGTTGCCGCGGGGGAACCATCTGCCGACAAGAAAATAGCGAGAGGAAGACGCGCTAAATCAAAGCACCCAATTATACCCCAAAAAAGTATCGATTCTAGTGAACACCAAGCCGAAACAAGCTCAGACGACAGCCAGGCTACAGCACATTTAAAAAAGTCTGCATCTAAAACGAAGACCACTAAAATAACCAACCCGACGCAGCAAGCCTCGGCAAAAACAACCGTTATCCAAGTAGGCGGCGACAACGAAGCTAAAACACTTACTAACCGTTCGGGTTGGTGGAATCGAGATTAGAAAATCAACGTTGCCAATTGATCAAAAGTTGAGTTGCGAGCGCAATCTCCGCTTCGCTTCGCGAAAAAGAGAACCTCATGAACCGGTGCCCACGACCGAGATCAAAATCAGTTCCTGGAGTGGCGGCTACGCCTGTTTCTGCCAACATGCGATGACAAAAATCAGCACTGTCATTGGTGAGCTCGCTAATATCCGCGTAGATGTAGAATGCCCCGTCAGCAGGCGCTAAGCGATTAAAGCCGGCTCGTGGTAACTCACGAAGAAGTAATTCTCGGTTAACGGAATACCGTGCCACATTTGCCTCCAATTCGTCCTTGCAATCGAACGCGAGCATTCCGGCATGTTGTGAAATAGTAGGAGGAGAGATAAATAAATTTTGTCCTAAACACTCCACAGACCTGATTAAATTGTTCGGTAATATCATCCAACCGAGTCTCCACCCGGTCATGGAAAAATATTTTGAGAAACTATTGATTACGACAACGTCACGACCAAAGGCCAGTGCCGTTTGCGCTGCTTCACCGTAAGTAATGCCGTGATAGATTTCATCAGATATAAGGCGAATACTATGGCGATTACAAAAAGCGACGAGGTCGCATAGTTCATCATTGGTCAACATAGTTCCCGCGGGATTGGACGGACTAGCGACAATCAACCCTTGGATTGGCCCTCCTATATCAGCAAGCTTTTGCTCCAAGACGGGTCGGGTTGGTTGAAAATTAGTTGAGCTATCAGTTTGTATATCAATAACGTTAATACCCAAAGCAATGAGGATATTTCTATAAGCTGGATAGCCGGGACTAGCCAAAGCAACCCTATCACCCAAATCAAATGATGCCAGAAACGAGAGCACAAAAGCGCCAGATGAGCCCGTCGTTACCACGACATTGTCAGCCGCAACATCGAGGCCATATGTCTCGAAATAGTGCTGAGCGATACGATAGCGCAGGGCCGGGATACCAAATGCATCAGTATACCCCATGTGATCCTTTTTCATAATGTCATGAAGTGCGTTAGTAACCCCAGCTGGCGCGCCAGTTCCGGGTTGCCCCACTTCCATGTGAACAACAGCGTCCCCGTTGGCTTCCAATCGATTGGCCTCGCGCATCACGTCCATTACAATAAAGGGCGGTATATTGCCTCTGGAGGATCTTTTTGGAGACATTTAGACTACGGCCTCTGCCCGGATTTGGTGGCGAACCCAAATCCACGTGGATCAGTTTCTACAAAGCAGTGCGTATTTTCACCCGGTACCCCGTTATCACAGAAAGCAACATTGACGCGAGAGAGCTCCTCAACCTCGAAAACCTTATGGCCACGCCTCCTCAAACTATTTAGGAAATTCATGTCCCCACCTTGTTCAACAAAGGTGACTTCACTCGTCTGATCCCGATAAACACGGTGTTTTCCCAAAATTTGTTTTTTAAGATTTACCTTGGCGTTGTGTGTTAAAGTCATAATAGTTTGCGCTAAGATCACTTGGCTCGCTGGGCCTCCAGACGCTGTCCCAACTAAATACGTTTTATTTCCGAAACGGCGGTCTGCCATAACGGCAGCGAGAGATAAGTCACGAAAACTGGGGTCCTTTGGAAAGTTTGCCAAAAAAAAACCCACCCCGGGGAGTATTATACCTGTCCCAAATGCGCCATTCATAGTGAGAGTGCAAGCGACGGCTCCTCCATTCACATCGATCACCACAAAACTGGTTGAGCCCGCAGCTTTGCCACTCGGACGATAACTTAGCCCGCCTTCTGCAAGCCGGGTCAACTGTTTGGCGCGATATCCTCGCATTAAGTTTGCAGCGTAATCATCTCCCAATTGCGTGTAATTGGTCGTTTCAATTCGCCGTCCCTCACCTTTTCGGGTTACCTCTCTATCAAAACTTACGTTGTTGTAGCCGTTAGCGCCGTCAGCTGCCGCGCGCTGCGTCGCCTCTGCAATAAGATGCACCTGCTCGTTGATAGATAGTTCTTTAAAGCGGCCATCCGCCACGATAGCAGCAACCATCTTAGCTCCTAGAGTCCCAGAGGGTGTTCGTGGCATTAAGAAATGCAGGCTGGTCTCTCGCATAAAAGGGACTCGCACCGTAGTTCGCCACACTGGCACTGCTGCTTTCAGATCACGCATGGTAAGACCAAAGCCAAGTGCGCGCGCGCTCCTCGAGAATCGCTGGGCAAACTCACTGTTGTGCATCACACTTCCGCCGCGCGCGCGGATCAATGCAAGTGTCGCAGCTAACTCCGGTTGGACCATTCTCTCACCTTCCGAAAGAACATTTCCTGTAACTGAGGTAAAACGCTGAATACCATCTTTCTCAGCTTTCTTCAGGACGTCGAAGCTTTGGCGCAATCGCTCCGAGAACGCCCTCGAAATCGGTTCCCCAAACCGTGCTAAATTCTCGGCTGGCCGCAACAGTTCGCGCCATTGAAATTTTCCAAATTTAGCGTGCAATGCAAACATACCACGCGAGTTGCCTGGCACCATAACCCGCTTACCATCCCCCGAACTTGGTTGGCCTAAAAAATCTAATGTCTTTACCTGCTGATCCCTCGAGTCCCTGACAAGACATGTTCCACCACCACCCAAACCTGCAGCAGAGGGCATTGTAACCGCTAGAGTAAAGTATAGAGCAACCGCTGCATCTGCCGCCGTTCCACCCGAAGTTAAAATGTCACGCCCAACTATTGCTGCTCTCGGCTCATCAGCAGCAACACCCCCAAAAAACCCCTCAACGTGCCCAACCTCGCCCAAAGGCACCTCTGATCCGCTATCCCCAAAAGGCATCGAAAAACAACCTGCCAGACTGCAACTGATGAGAATAAGGGTTAGCGTGCGTGCCAGCCAAATGTCAGTGAATTGACGGGAAGACCGGGCGAGACTAAATTGTTTACAGGGGGTGTCACAGCGCTCTTTGACACCTTTGATAATTGAATGTCGTGATATGACTCCTACTTTTCGCAATGTGTATATCCTATTTTTCAGCTTTTCCCTGATTGCATCATTTGCACACCATGCAGTTTTTAACTCTGCCTCCGCGCAAAGTTTGATCCGTGATACGGAAGTTGAAACTATCATCCGTTTTTACTCCACACCACTATTCCGTGCCGCCGGTCTTAAAGAAAGTAATGTTAAGATATTCATTGTAAAAGACAATTCATTGAATGCCTTTATAGCGGGAGGACAAAGGTTATTCATAAACACTGGCTTAATTCTTGCCAGTGAGACAGCCAATCAAATAATTGGTGTTATCGCCCATGAGACCGGCCACATCTCAGGTGGACATTTATCTAGAATGCATAGCGCCTTGTCAAAAAATTCAACAGCCTCAGCACTCTCTCTCGTGCTGGGCGGGGCAGCAGCAATTGCAACTGGCCGCTCGGATGTGGGGGCAGCTATATTTTCCGGCGGACAGAACCTCGCTTTGAGGAACTTTTTATCTTACAGCCGAGTGCAGGAGGCTGCTGCTGATCAAGCGGCAACCCAGTTCCTTGATCAAACGAAAACTTCAGCAAGAGGTCTCCTAGAGTTTATGGAGAAATTAGGCGACCAAGAATTGTTGAGCATAGGGCAGCAAGACCCCTACGTCCGCACACATCCTTTAACCCGTGAACGTATTGATACGATTGCAAACTTTGTGGAAAATTCCCCGTACTCAAATAAAAAAGACCCACCTTATATTGCCGGTCTACACCATCTAATGAAAGCTAAGATATTTGCATTCGTGCACCCTGCAGTTCGGACGTTTCAACGCTATAAAAAGAATGATAATTCGCTTCACGGCAGATACGCGCGAGCGATAGGCCTTTACCGACAAGGCAAACTAGATGATGCATTACAGCTGATGGATAGCTTAATCTCTGAGAAGCCAGCGAATCCGTATTTTCACGAATTACGCGGCCAAATGTTATTTGAAGGCGCACGGCTAGCAGAGTCACTCGCCAGTTATCGCATAGCGGTTAAGTTAATGCCTGGGTCAGCTCTTATTCGGCGCGATCTAGCTCGCGTTCAATTAGAATTAAACGAGCAACCACTAATTGAAGCGGCCGTTAAAAACCTTGAGGCAGCCCTCACTGTTGAGAGAGATTCTGCGTTTAACTGGCGCTTATTAGCTATTGCACACAGGAAAAATAACGATCAAGGCCGCAGTTCTTTGGCATTAGCGGAGGAAGCTCTCATAGAGAACAAACCCGAAAGCGCAAATTACCATGCTGGACGGGCGCTGAAACTTTTTCCACACGGGTCCCGAGAGTGGTTGCAAGGCGAAGATATTCGACTCGCCGCAAACGAACTTCGCAGTCGTGCCAAACAAAATCTGCAACAATGATGTCAATTCTCTCAAAAACACGATGGAATTTGAGTCTTATCCCATTTATCTTGTTATTGGCATGCGAAAAGACAGATACGACCGTCGGACTGGATGGTGTACTGGCAGTTTTCAGCCCTAATCCTGCCAACGCAGTTTTGGGAGGCACCAGCAACTGGGTATTTGTCGGCAACAAAAGCGCGCTGGACCTAAGAAGTATAGATGAGAGCCGAACGCCCGCTCTGGAAGTGTGGTCAACCCAATCAAGAGGCGCGGCCATCCGCCGGGTAAATGCACGACTTTTAGCAACACCTTTCTTAACTTGGCGATGGTCTGTAGGGGAGGGTGAGCCGCAACATCCAATACGCATTGTTATTGGATTTTCGAATAAAGCTGAAACCGAGAAAAAAGGGATGTTTAGTCGCGTAATTTGGGGTAATAATCCTCCGTCCTATTCCCGAACACTATCACTAATTTGGGGCGGCAGCGCATTGCTCCGCGGTTCACTTATCAGGGAGCGGCTCAGTCAGCCAAATAAAATCAAAACTGTTCGATATGTAGTCCGCGGCGGAGAAGAAAATAGGGACAAATGGTGGTTAGAAAATCTGGATCTATCGCGCATTTACTCTATTGCTTGGCCTGATTCTGATATGGCGAAGACCCGCATTGTCTTTGTGGGTTTGAGTTCAACCGGCTCTAAAATACCAGAGCGCATGCGCATCATGGCGTTACGGTTATCACGTTGACGGCTGAGAATTAAACAGAGGCCTAGTCGGCCCTAACATTATAACTGCAATTGGTTCATAACACGATTTATAGGCATCTTTAGGGCTTGTAGTACCTTGAAAAAACATAAAGGATAATTTTTAAACCTCGGAGTTAATTAATGTCCCCGTTATTTAGCCGTCTCACCACAGTTTTTATTATTACCCACTTGGTAATTGCGCTCAATTTGAGGTCTGCACCCACTTCGGCACATGAAAGTTTTTCGCAAGAACAAAAACAAGACATACAAAAAATTATTTATGATTTCATCCAGGAAAATCCAGAAGCTATTCTTCTGGCTATTCAACGTCACCGAAAAAATACTGAGATTGCCGAGCTTGCGCGAACCCGGGCCGCGATCAAGAACAAGAATAAGGAATTGACCCGTGACGAGACCGATCCGGTCATCGGCAATCCAGCTGGTAACGTTACGGTTGTGGAATTTTTCGATTATCGCTGCGGATACTGTAAACAGATACTGCCAACCATCCAGAAACTACTCAAAAGCGACAAAAATCTGCGTTTAGTATACAAAGAATTTCCAATTCTCGGACCGGCCTCAATGTTAGCGTCGCGTGCTGCATTATCTGTGTGGCGCATCGCACCAGACAAATACCAGGCGTTTCACGAAGAGCTCATGTCATCTCGCAGCAGCATTAACCAGTCGATGGTCATGAATATTGCAAAAAAAATGGGTTTGAAAATAGATGTGTTGAAGCAGGTTATGGAGGACAAAAGCATCGATGCCAAAATTGCTTCAACATTTAAGCTTGCGGACTCGCTCGGCGTTAATGGTACGCCGGCTTTTGTGATTGGCGGTGAGGTCGTTCCCGGTGTTGCAGATATTGCAACTTTAAGGCGACTAATTTCCAAAGCTCGCAAAAATTAAGCACTACAATTATTTGTGCGATGGATGTTTTATTTAACCGGCAGCATCATAAACTCATATCCATTTGGGCGCCCGACAAGAATTAGCATCTTGTCCAAACCTGACACTTTTGCGGCATCATACGCCAAGCGGACCTGCATAGGGTCCCAAACTGGGGTCTGATTCACCTGAATAATCACATTTCCACTATCAAGTAGCATTTTATTTTGTACTTTTTGATCAATCAATGTGACCAAAACGCCGGTTAAATTCCATGGTACTTTGAAATGCCCTCTCATTTTTGGTGTAATTGCCGCAAGCGTGATGCCAATCTCGCTAAAACCGATTACACTCTCTGTGAGGACCTCTCGCGCTGGCGGCTTTTTACCAAGTCTGAGTCGTAATTGCTTTATGCCTCCGCGACGCCTCACAATTAACTTTACTGTTTGTCCCGGGCTTGTGATGCTAATTTCTTCTATCAAACGTCCCAGAGTATCGATCTTAGTTTTGTTCAGTTGCAAAAGTATGTCGCCACGTTCAACGCCCGCCATATTTGCTGGGCTTCCCAATTCCACATCCCGAACCAAAACACCACCCTTTAGTTTTAAGCCTAACGCATTGGCAGTGACTGCCTTCATACCTTGTACTTGCATGCCGGAATATCCAACTTCTGAAGCCAATGTTACAGATAATGATGCAGCGACATAGATAGCTAACGTGAGAACAAAAAAACGAAATCTAAACACCAACACAGCAACAATACCCTTGTTCCAAAACCAAGTCGCGAGCTTACTCACAGATTCCTAGGGTGACAACATCTCCCTGAAACCAATAAAAATTCTACCAATGCCCTTGCCTATTCCCGAACCCCGCGATACTCATCCCATGGTGAGGTAACATGAACCTTATCCTGAATTTTCGGCGCCAATTAGAACGAGAGGTACCATGCGAATCCTTAACGTCTTTGGCACCCGGCCTGAAGCAATTAAAATGGCACCAGTCATCCATGCTTTAATTAGCACGTCAGACTTGGAGTGCACTGTTTGCAATACTGCTCAGCACCGTGAGATGCTCGATCAAGTGCTCCAGATCTTTGATGTTTCTGTTGACTACGATCTCGATATTATGCGCTCGGGCCAAGATCTCGCTCACGTGACAGAGAGCGTCCTAAAAGGTGTAATGGCCGTGATTGCTGCAAACAAGCCTGACCGCATTTTAGTTCATGGCGATACCACTACTGCTTTCGCCGCGGCTTTGGCTGGTTTTTATCAAAAAATACCAGTCGGTCATGTTGAGTCTGGTTTGCGAACTGGTAGGCGATTTGCCCCATTCCCTGAAGAAATCAATCGAAAATTGACTGACACGCTGTGTGATTTGCATTTCGCACCTACTCAGTTAGCTGCAAATAATCTAGCGTGTGAGGGCGTCTCTGGGGAAGGTGTTTTCATCACCGGTAATACTGTTGTGGATGCGTTACTGTACATCATGGATAAAATCGAGAGAGAACAATCTCTTCGCGACTCTATGGCTGCGAAATTTGGTTTCCTTACAGGAAAACGTAAAATTATTCTGGTCACCGGACATCGACGCGAAAATTTCGGCGTTGGCTTTGAAAATATTTGCCACGCGTTAGCTGAGTTAGGCACTCGGGACGATGTAGATATCGTATACCCAGTTCATCTAAACCCAAACGTGCAGGCCCCCATAAATCGATTGCTCGAGCAGGCACCCAATGTTCACTTGCTGCCGCCGCTTGATTATTTACCATTCGTGTATTTAATGAGCCGTGCCCATTTCATAATCACTGATTCTGGCGGTATCCAAGAGGAAGCTCCATCACTGGGGAAGCCCGTCCTAGTAATGCGCGATGTAACGGAGAGGCCAGAGGCAGTAGAAGCCGGAACGATTAAACTGGTTGGCACAGATCGTAATTCAATCCTATCAAATGCATACGCCTTACTGGATAACGACACGCTGTACGCCACTATGAGCCTCGCTCATAATCCGTATGGTGACGGTCGGGCTGCCAATCGTATTATCGAGGGGATCAGAGACTATCATGGCTTACGCTGAGAAATTTGAAACATTGTGCGTCATCGGACTTGGCTATGTTGGGCTCCCGACCGCCGCGGTTTTTGCAAGCCGTGGCCTTGAAGTCGTAGGTGTTGACACCAATCAAAATACCGTTGCCACCATCAATTCCGGCGCAATTCATATCGTGGAACCCGACCTTGACATCTTGGTTAACGGAGCAGTCGCGACGAAAAAACTGCGGGCTGCAGCCAGAGCAGAAGCAGCTGATGCGTTTATTATTGCTGTACCAACACCCTTTACAGACAATCACAAACCAGACCTGAGTTATTTGCAAGCGGCCGCTGACGATCTGGCGGATGTGCTGAAGGCAGGGGATTTAGTTATTATCGAGTCAACCTCACCTGTTGGAGCGACAGAGAAAATATCTACCCACCTCGCCGCAAAACGACCCGATCTCTCGTTCCCCCACAATTCATGCATGGAGGCAAACATTTCGATAGCACATAGCCCAGAACGCGTCCTACCGGGTCGTGTCTTAATTGAATTGATACGGAACGACCGGGTCGTCGGTGGCATCACGCCAAACTGTGCTAAACGCGCTGCTGAGCTTTACGCCATTGCAGTCGAGGGGCGGTGCTTACAGACATCTGCTCGCACTGCCGAACTTGTAAAATTAGCGGAGAACGCCCACCGAGACGTGTCAGTTGCTTTTGCGAACGAATTGGCGAATGTTGCGGATAAACTTGATATCGACCCATGGGAAGCAATTCGCCTCGCCAATCACCACCCGCGCGTAAATATATTAAATCCAGGACCCGGGGTCGGTGGTCATTGCATTGCTGTGGATCCGTGGTTTATTGTGGATTCAGCACCAGAGGATACGCCCCTTATCCAAGCGGCACGACTGGTTAATAATGGACGTCCTGCGCGCATAGCCAATGCCGTGACCGCAGCAGCGGCTGCCACAGGACTAACAGCACCTATGATTGGCTGTTTAGGCTTAACCTATAAGGCAGATATCGACGACATTAGGGAGAGCCCTGCTATAGCTGTAGTAAAAATTTTAGCTATGAGTTTCAAGATCCGCATAGCCGAGCCTTACTTAAATATTTTACCCGACGAGTTGGCAGATCTGCCCAATGTTGAGTTGAGCGATATTCAATCAACTATTATCGCATCGGACATCGTAGTATTATTAACTGATCACAAGCAATTTAAGACTCTTGACCCCACGGCATTTGAAAACAAAAAGCTTATTAACACGCGCGGGAACCTGAAAAAGCCTAGGAATAGATGAGAAAGAAAAAAGATAAACTCATGCGTGCCGTTGTGTGTAATGCCTTCGGCCCTTTTGAAAACATGTCGGTCGAAAACATTTCAGTTCCCGCACCTAGGGCAGGTCAATTAGCTATTAATGTCAAGGCAGCTGGGGTTAGCTTTGCTCAAAGTCTCCTCGTTACTGGAAAATACCAACGGAAACCACCGTTGCCGTTTGTCCCCGGGGCAGAAGTTGCCGGTACAGTTGCCGCCATCGGGGATGGAGTTGATGGATATGACTTAGGAACGCCAGTATACGCGGCAATTGATTGGGGTGGCTTTGCGGAACTTGCGATCGCCAAGGCCATGCACTGTTTCAGTATCCCAAAAAATCTGAGCTTTGAACAAGCTACATTATTTCCAATTTCTTATCCAACCTCATACGCTGCTCTGATTTGGAAAGCGAAGATCCAAGAGAGTGAGACAGTTCTTGTACACGGTGGAGCTGGCGCGGTAGGCTCAGCAGCGATTGGAATAGCAAAAGTAAGAGGAGCTAAAGTTATTGCGACAGCAGGCTCTTCTGAAAAATGCAAGATTGCCGCAAACCATGGTGCGGACCTAACCATTAACTATACGACAGAGAATTTCCGGGACATAGTTAAAGATTGGACAGGCGGGAAAGGTGTTGACGTTGTAATAGATCCAGTCGGCGGCGATGTGGGTATTAACTCGCTTCGCGCAATGGGCCGCGAGAGCCGATTAATAACTTTAGGGTTTGCGTCAGGCGTCATTCCAAAGCCACCTATAAATCTTTTATTGGTAAAAAACATGTCTATCATTGGGCTAAATTATGGGACGTACCTCGGATGGAGTCCGGGCGATGATGGAAGTAGATACGAGGATAATTTAAGCGTATTGCACACGGATCTCTGCACTATGATGGCAAACGGTATGTTGGCGCCTAAAGTCTCACATCGGTTTCCTTTGGCAGAATTCAATACCGCCATGGATACTGTGCTAAGACGCCAATCAACAGGAAAAGTTGTCCTTAATATGTGAACTCCAACAAAACTCTTCCGCCGTCCCAGAGTTATTGCTTTATGTACCGAGGCCTTTTTTAATTAACTCCAAGCTCAGTTGCCACTCGGTCAAACCACAGTGCTACTGGGTCATTTTCTGCCAACATCTGAAAATCGCTCACTTGACTCGCCCATTTCAAAGCGCTGAACACGATATAATCCATATAGGCTGGAGCATTACCAGAAGCGAAAGGTTGATTGGCTATCTGTTTACGGAGTGGCTCGATGCCAATTCGAAACTGTTCTCTTGTTGTTTCGCGTCCAGCCTGCACTTCCTCCAATCGGACACCAAACATGGCTTCACGTTTTGCGCGAAAGTAAGTCTGATCCTCCACACTCAACACATTATGAATGTCCATAATGATCGATTTAGCAATAAGAGGATGTAAAGTGTTAAGCCACTTCTGTTGAGCTCTTGCTTGCTCCCGACCGGTAGGAAATAAAGTTGGAGGCTCAAACGTGTCATCAAGATATTCCGCAATGGCCCAGCTATCGCTGACTACAGTGCCGTCAGAGTCAATAACTGGCATCAGATACTGGCCAGAAAATTCGAGTTTATGTTTTTCTGTAAACCGCACCGGCACGGTCTCAAACATAATGCCTTTGTGCAAGAGCGCCATGCGAATACGCCAACAGAATGGGCTGAACCGGATATCGTTTTTTCCACATAAGTCATATAATTTGACAGTCATAATTCCCCCTTTTTTAGACCAATAATGGACACGCAATCCTGCCAAAAAGACTAGGATTTACCGCAAAAAGGTCTTTGAGGTGGCTCAAAGATTAGATGTATCCCTTTAACCTGCGGTGCGTAGTGTTACTTTGAGACCCCAATGGTAAAATACTTAATGTTGCTAAAAATATAATATTTGCTGATCGCGACGCATCATATAGGCAGATAATCAATCCAAGTTTTCCGCTTCTTAACTCGCATGTTAAAGTTAAGCCCCTGTCCGCCATCCATTTGGTCGTTTTGCATAGAGGACTAAACCATCTTGTTTGATTGTTTCCCGTGAACTTTGCTCAAGATACAAGTTGATTATCACCGAATCTGTCTCAAAAAATGAGCAGTTGTCCGTCTCTACTTCAGTGAGAGTATTCTTAAGCATTTGTATTATCGTACTGTAACAATCGAGAAACAATCTTATTTCATGTCTTATATCCACACGACGGGATTGTCCAAATCCTTTGCCAAATTTCGCCAAAAGTGATTTCTGCACATTACATTCTAAAAATCATAGCGTCCTTTTTGATTACATAGAAAAATGAAGATGTCGATTTAATCACAGCTGAGGATGGTCGGATCACGGCGGTTATAAGAGTATGGGGGAATTACATGCCAGATAAAAATTCAGAGTGTAAGAACTTTTTCCGCACCGCAGATACAGCACATCGGGATGTAGAAGTGTTGTGAGCCAAGTTGAGACTATTCCGCCGAAGTTCTCTCAAGCAAAATTGATAAAAATTTTTCAAGATTATTACGGTAGCTCTAAAATTAGTAATAAGTATTTTGGAGAATAAATATTCCAAACAATAGTTGTCAGAAAAGAAGTGTTGTTGCGCTATTTATCGGAGCGACAGCGACGGCTCTTAGTCCTATTTTCGTCAGGCTGAGTGATCTTGAGCCAAGCGCATCAGCCTTTCACCGTATGTTTTGGGCACTGCCGGTGCTTTGGTTAATAATTGCCGTCAAAGGGCGAACACGCTACCAAGCACGTCCTCATTCGTCTCACGGGTCGAAACCACGCAGACAGGGTTATGCCTCACTAATTCTGTGCGGTCTATTTTTTACCGGCGACTTAATTACCCTGCATTGGTCATTCGAATTGACCAGCGTTGCTAACGCTATTCTGTTTTTAAACGCACAACCAATTCATGTAGTGTTAGGAGCGTGGCTTTTATTTGGCGAACGCCCAACAAAAAAAATTCTTAGTTCGGTGATTGTCGCTTTATCGGGCATCCTATTAATGGTCGGTGAGAGTGCAAGACTAGATGTTACTTACATGGTGGGCGATCTTTTGGGCATCGTCGCCGGACTTTGTTATGCCGGATATATTTTAACGGCTAGCCGATTAAGGGACGATTGGTCCAGCGCTGACATCAACATTTGGACTGTTTCTATAGCGTGTCCATGTCTTCTTGCCACAGCGATCGCTAGCGATCAGGCTTTACAGCCCGAAATCTGGAAAGGTTGGATTCTCATGGTTTCTCTCGGCGTTATCTCACAGGCCGTGGGACAAAGCTTAATTATCTGGGGGCTGGCTACAGTTGGGGTGGCTTTTTCATCAGTCAGTCTTTTATTAGCGCCCATTGCTTCCGCGGTATTTGCTTGGTTATTTTTATCAGAGGCTCTCACGGCACAACAACTCATAGGCATGGCAGTTGTGCTAGTAGGCATTTACTTTGCTGATCGCAGTCAGATTTAAATTTCCGAAGAGCTGATATTTATCACTCGCGTGTGCTTCTGCTGGCACTGTAAAATTTAATGTCGTATGGATACTGACATGAGTTTTACTGGTTCTGGCATAGGTTTAGAATACGATTTGAGAAAGGCCTGCCACTGATAGCCTAAACGGAGGTTATCAATCACCATTTAAAAGATCAAATCCCTGATAATGGTCATACTCTGTGCGCCCTATGTGCGCCACTTAAAACCTCCAGCGGGTTTGTCGACGGCACCTGACTTATTGCTCAAGTTTAAATTAGCGAAGAGTTTCCAATGTCTGTATTAACAGTTGTGTTAAAGAAATTCGGATTAAATCACCTAAATCATTTCATGCGGAGTTTGCTGACCAGAGTTGGAAAATCATCTACCACAAGATCGTGGATCGGATTGGGCTCTGGATCTGGAGGCCCCTCAGAACCCCATTCATCAGGACGACGCACAAATGCTGTATTAAAACCAACTGCCTTAGCAGCATCCAAATCGAAATTGTGACAGGCGATCATCAATATTTCACTCGGGTCGAGTTGAAGTAATTTTGCCGCACTTGCATACGCTTCCGGAAGCACTTTATATTTGTTGATCGCTTCACACGAGATCACGGCATCCCAGGTCAAACCGTTGGCGCGGGCAGTATCTATAATAATCCGGACACTCAATATTGTGAAAGACGCGCAAATAAACTGGGACCGCAGCTTTGGCAGCGTATCCGGAAAATCAGACCAGCACTTAAAATTATGAGCGCGTTCCCACCAGATAGCTCGGCGCTCCTCCGTCGTTGCAGCAGCTAAACCGTTCTCATCGAGCACACTATTGACCGCATTGCGATGAGAGTGATCAAAGTTGTAAGAGGGCGGTTCGTACTCACCGAGATTTAACATTGCGCCCAAGGCACGCCTTCGGGTCTCATTTGCGAGGGCGCCCCAATCATTCTCTACGCCATATTTCGCACCAAGTTCTGCATACGCGACCCTGAATCCCGTGTGCCAGTCTAGCACAGTGCCCCCCGTATCGAACGTTAGTGCCTTAATATTTGCAAGTTCCATATCTCTTGTTTCTCCAATGGTCACGTCGTTCTAATTAGTGATCATTTTAGAACGCGACTAGCCATGCACCAAGTCAAACATATAAATTGATGCTAGTTTTTTTTGGGGAAAATAAGGGCGCAACGAGATACACAGAGGCAAATATTTTTAACGCCTCAGGCAACCAACACCTGTAATTAACGTATTGTATAATTACATTTGGTTTGTTTATCATTTAATTTTTATAAAAAATCGCGCTCCGTGTATGGACAGCTAGTCCCTCAATGGGATATGTCAGTATACACGAGATTTTAAATCGTAAGGTTTGGTTCGCGATCGGATGGGTTACGTTGGTGGTAGAATCTGTAATGTGTAGGTTTCTGTCACGATTCCTCGGCGCTCCAGGTAGAAATTCCTAGTTACTATAATTTTCATCGGATGGTCTAATTAATGTTCTCAATCAATCCATTTGCCGAGTTATCGGTCCATATTCCCGCAGCAGTGATGCAGGCATATCTCTTCCTCATGATTCTTGCTGTAGTCGGAGGCACACTTTTTGACGTAATTCACAAGGGGAGTGCAAAGTACTTTTTTTCGAATTTTCGAAAATCCAAAGAGCAAGGAAGTCCTTTAGGCGTTGGGACCAAGGCTGGAGTCGTTGCGAAAACGATAGCCTCTGACGTGCTCACATCATCTGAGCTATGCGGATGGAAACGTCGAACAGCTCACCTTCTTGGGATGTACGGCTTTGTTTTGAATGTGGGTGCCACGTTGATGATGGTAATGTTTTACACAACACCGGAAGGCTCAACGCCCGCTATTTGGCCGCAGCTTTGGACTATTGGCGCAATAATGGTTTGCACCGGAACGTCTTGGTTTTGGTTTTTCATTCGTGTTGATGTGTCCGCCGAAGGAAGTTCTCCATTTCGCATCGTTCGAGCAGATTTGTTCATTTTGTCGGTATTCGCAACCAACGCATTTGCCTTACTTTGGGCTTACGTTCAATCAATAGATAGCGCATGGGCTTTTGTGTTTTTAATTTGCTATTTAATAGCGACAACTGTTCTATTTGGCGGTGTGCCTTGGTCAAAATTCTCACATATGTTTTTCAAACCAGCGGCAGCGATGGAGAAGGGTTTCTCAGTCGCTAATGGATCGCGTAATAATCTGCCAGAGCCTGCTGACAGGTCTGACCCCGAAACCCGGGATCGTCACTCTATGCTCTTACTAAAAGATGCCCCCCTCAACATGGGCCTTGGAATTAAGAGAGAATCTCCAAATCACTACTGAAAAAACGTAAAGCTAGTCTTCAAAGGAAATAAGTTAGATGCCAACATTTGTATACATGACACGATGCGACGGCTGTGGGCACTGTGTAGACATCTGCCCATCAGATATTATGCATATTGATACAACATATCGGCGCGCCTACAACATTGAACCTGATATGTGCTGGCAATGTTTTTCTTGCGTAAAAGCATGCCCACAAAACGCCATTGACGTCCGTGGCTACGCAGATTTTGCACCACTAGGGCACAGTGTACGAGTAAACCGAGAGGAAGAAAAAGGTACAATATCCTGGCGCATAAAATACCGGGATGGATCCGAGAAAAGTTTTGTCTCGCCTATTACCACCAAACCTTGGGGGTCAGGCATCCCGCAATTGGCTGACGTCGCGCAGCCAAGCAAAGAAATGCGAGAGAGCCAGCTCTTATACAATGAACCCAAATACATTCGTTTTGATGAGGGAGGGTTACATACCCTAGAGTCAAATGGATTGAAGATGGAAGAGGGAGTGTATTACTGATGGGCGTAAAAACCATAGTTGAGGATAACATCGATATTTTGGTTGTAGGGGCTGGATTAGGAGGCACCGGTGCTGCTTTCGAAGCTCGTTACTGGGGGCAAGATAAGAAAATTATCATAGCTGAAAAAGCCAATATCGATCGCTCTGGTGCAGTTGCTCAGGGCCTGTATGCCATTAATTGCTACATGGGCACCCGTTGGGGCGAGAATAACCCGGAAGACCATGTACGCTATGCACGAATTGATCTATTGGGTATGGTACGTGAAGATCTCCTATTTGATATGGCACGCCACGTCGATTCTGCGGTGCACCAATTTGAAGAATGGGGGCTTCCGCTTATGAAAAATGAGACCACAGGCAACTATTTGCGAGAGGGCCGTTGGCAGATTATGATTCATGGCGAATCATATAAACCTATCGTCGCTGAAGCCGCTAAAAAATCCGCTGACAAAGTATACAATCGGATCTGCGTTACTCACTTGCTGATGGATGATAGCAAAGAAAATCGGATAGCAGGCGCTGTTGGCTTCAACGTTAGGACCGGAAATTTCCATGTTTTTAAATCCAAAACAGTTATTTGTGGGGCTGGCGGAGCATCCAATATATTCAAGCCACGATCCGTTGGAGAGGGTTCAGGACGGACTTGGTATGCTCCATGGTCATCAGGTTCAGCATATGGACTGATGATTGAAGCCGGCGCGAAAATGACACAGATGGAGAATCGTATTGTTTTAGCACGATTTAAAGATGGTTATGGCCCAGTGGGTGCATACTTCCTGCATCTTAAAACATATACTCAGAACGGAGTGGGTGAAGAATATGAGTCCAAGTGGTGGGACAGCCTTCAAGAAATAGTCGGTAGAGAATATCTCGACCCGGAGGTGTCGCATAAAACCCATAGACCGATACCAACTTGTCTGAGAAATCATGCGTTGATATCAGAGGTTAATGCAGGCCGTGGCCCAATCCACATGGTGACTATGGAGGCTTTTCAAGACCCTCACTTAGAGGAAGTGGGCTGGGAAAACTTTCTTGGCATGACTGTTGGTCAGGCCGTTCTCTGGGCTGCAACAGACGTTGATCCTAAGAATGAAAATCCAGAATTAACAACGTCGGAACCCTACGTTATGGGCTCGCATGCTACAAGCTCGGGGGCTTGGTGCTCAGGTCCCAGTGACCTATCCCCGCCCGAGTATTTTTGGGGTTACAATAGAATGATGACCGTGGAGGGGCTGTTTGGAGCAGGGGATGCAGTCGGCGGAACTCCGCATGCTTTCTCTTCTGGATCGTTTACAGAGGGCCGTTTGGCTGCGAAGGCTGCTTGTCAGTATATCGATGATGGGAAAGCCGACGGTATCATAGTCTCTGACAAGCAAATTAATGAACGTAAGACTCAGGTCTTCGCTCCCATGGACCGCTATAAAATATATAGAAATGAAATTGTCGCGGGAACAGTTAACCCTCACTATATCAATGCCCGTCAAGGATTGGATAGACTCCAAAAACTAATGGACGAATATGCTGGGGGCGTGACCGTTAACTACATGACAAACGAAAAGCTACTTCAGATAGGATTGAAAAAACTTAAGATAATGGAGGAAGATCTCGATAAACTTGCAGCTAAAGACCTTCACGAATTGCTGCGTGCTTGGGAACTTCGACATCGTCATCGAACCTCTGAGTGTGTTGTACAGCACACACTTTTCCGCAAAGAAACCCGTTGGCCCGGTTATTATTATAGGGGTGATGCCATGAAGTTAGATGATGAAAACTGGCACGTTCTTACTGTATCACATCGGGACCGTGAGACAGGTCAATACACAATGTCAAAAGCTCCATGCTATCATTTAGTCGGTGCAGAAGAGGAGACTGCAAAGATTTCTTCAACTGAGAATGATTCAAGTAAAGAAGAAACGAAAGTTTTAGAACCGGCGGAATAAAAAAAGTATTAAAAGACGGAGGACCCCGGCGTTCTCCGTCTTACTTTTTTTAAAAGCGCGTCTAGACCACACTCATCTTAAAGACTTTGGTTAAAACTTATCGGATGAAATGCCAGATTGTGAGTAATGCTGAGAAAAATATCATAGATCATTCGGATGACGACATATTACCTATCTCAAACCAGATATGGAGCGACCTGATACAAGCTTCGAACAATGGGGACTACGGAGAGTTCATTAAAGATTTCGCCTACTCTCTCATTAAAGGTCTAAATGAGATTGAGGTAGGAAAACAGTTTGTTAATAGTGACCTAACGAGAAATTTATCAGGCCTCGTTGATTGCTTGGGTATCATCCGCCGAGGGCAACACGTAACAGTTTTGTATCGACAACGCAGTTCGAGTCGCGAGGGAGAATGGCTCGGCAGACTTGTTCTCGGATATGAGGACGGAGAAGTTAAGGTGTTTGGCGCTTCTATTTTTTAGATTTTACGAGAGCTAGGCATGAGCGAACCTATTGAAGATAATAAATTTGTAGAGTTAACTTACACCATCACCGATAAAAAGACCGGCGCCACCCTTGTTCAGATAGAGTATCCCATAGGGTACGTGCATGGAGCTAATGATATTTTAGATCCTTCTATCTTAAGAGAGTTAGACGGGAAAATGGCCGGTGAGATCGTCGAAGTTTTAATAGATTGCAATGAAATTTATGGTCCACGTGATGAGGGCTTAGTATTTACAGACAGACTCGAGAATGTTCCGAGCGAATATCATGAAATAGGCACGTCCATCACTATGGAGAGTGAAAAGGGTGTGACACGAACCTTTATTGTAACACGCTTTGACGACACGACGTTAACCATAGATGGCAATAATCCGCTGTGTGGGAGAGAGGTGATCTTTGCACTCAAAGTTTTGAGCGTCCGCAATGCCACAGCCGAAGAGATACAAGCTGGCGGTCCAATGTCCGAGCAACCGGATATTGGGTCAGCAAATACGTTGCCGATCTAACCCGATACAAAATTGTCCAACTATATCATCTTTCCATGCGATTTTGAGAGGATAGGTGACAACATATTCTTTACCAAAAGGCGGCTTGCTTACACCCACCTCTTCCCATGGATAATTACCCTATGGTTTTTTGGGCGTCTCATAATCCACTTCTTTATGGAATGGTTCCCAAACAGTGTCGTAACCGACAAAACCCTTTTCATTTGCTTTTTTTTGCCGGGTCACAAGAAAACGAGAGTGCCCATCCGGCACCTCAACTTTATCTTTTTTATTATCACTCATAAATCACCTATTTAATGCGAGCGGTCCAACCCTACTACTCTCTATAGTGGATGGATTCTTCACTAGAATAGTACAATGTTTTTCGTGGTAAAAACACACAAAAAAATTAGTTCACTTTGTTAAAAAAGCTATCCACTAAATCTCTTATAAACCTGTTTGCTGAGCTCAATCGTGTTTTTGCGCGGGGTTCAGTTTTTTCCTGAAAAACTTTTCCCTCCTTTCCACATCTATAACCATGTCTTGCGACACTTGAAAACCGAGTAAATACCACTCTTCCGTCCCATCTATGTATTCTATAGCCGGACCATTTTCACGATGTAAAACACCATTAAGCCACCACTGGCTCATCTCATTATCTTCAATGACAGCAGGGCCGTCTACCCTGTGTCTCACACCACGAACCCACCACTGCTTTACCCCGTCCTCACGAACAACTGCTGGACCATCATCCCTATGATAGACGCCTCTTTGATGCCATTCTTGGGTTCCCGTTGACTCGATAATAGCTGGCCCGTCCTCACGGTGTAGTTGTCCATTTACCCACCATTCTCTCGATCCGTCAAAATGCTCAACAGCTGGGCCATCATCACAATGCTGTTTTCCAAACCTAAACCAAACTTTTGTACCATCTGGTACTTCAACAGCTGGTCCATCCTCACGATGGCGCTCTCCATTCAATCTCCATTCTATTGTTCCATCTTCTCGAGTAATTTTTTCTGACTGTTCAGACATACTAAGACCCGCGGTTTGTGATTAAAATTACAGCAATTTTGAGGGCCTGCTCTCGCAGGATCTTTTTACAATTTTTAACGCCAACATCTCGACGCACCACTACATCTGAATAACGATAAATGCGGTGAGATTATATTAGCACTCGGTACCCGGTAACCTCTACCAACTAAATTCCTCAACCTTACTTCAGCAGAACTCATTCAGAGCCAGCTTTTATAATTAGACAACAAGTAGGGGCACGGCAGAATTAATTATGCTTAAAAGCCTCCCCCTTTGGCAACAAACGCACGCCCTCCCGAAGATATTTATATGGATAGACACGCGGGTCCACTAGGTGTGCACCTGGCGCCAGTGCAACCAACGTATGAGACGCAATTGGATCGAAATCAGCACGGAAATGGCATGTGCTTTTCAAAACCAATATGCTCTTTTTTGATGGCTGAATACCAATGTGCTTAAAAATATCTTGGTCATAGGCCTGCATGCGTTTGGATGTGGTCACAATTTCGATTCCATTAATTTTTAGGACAGCGACAGGGCCAATTGCCACTCTACGGCCCGGAATACTTTTCCCAGTCGTTGTGAATTTTCCATCGCTGAGCGCAGTCACCTCAAAGGTGCCATGATAGGGCCGAACTCCATCCACCTGATGCTTGCCACCTAATTCGAGCGTTAATTCTGCACCAATACCCCCCTCCATTGCAGCTTTTGCTGCTTCTGGATCACACATAACACACATTGCAACATTTTCCGCTTTCGCCCGCACAAGTGCTTCAAGCATGCCGGTCGTGTCACAAGTTCCGCCACACCCAGGATTATCTTGTGTATCCGCAATAACTACGGGACCCTCGCAGCAAGAGGAAATCTCTATTGCTTTGGCAACAGCCTCATCCGGACTCATCAACGGCTCTACAAAGTCGGGCTCTCGCTCTAGTATCATTGCTTCCAGCATATCCGCAGCATTATCCGCATCTTTCTGAGTATATGCATGGCATACTACAACAGGACCACATTCCCTCAAATCAGAGGGTGGAAACCCAGCTCCGTAACTTAAATTTAATATCCCTCCCCCCTCCGCAGCAACCGAAGCTTCAATGATGCCCTTTGTAGGCTCTACAAGAGTACATTGAAAATTGAGCGGTAGCAAAAACGGAATAGCTCGGATAGCTTTGCCCGATGGTATCCCCTCTTTCAGTATACGCTCAAGAATCATCGCAGATCTTCCTCCCGTATGCTGTCGATCAATATGCGGGTAGGTTAAATAGATCGCCATACCATCGCAGCACTGAACCATCTGGCGTGTGATATTCACATGATAGTCAAGGGTTATCACAATGGGAACAGTATTTCCGACACAAGCACGTACGCGCCGCAGTAATTCCCCCTCTGCATCAGGGTAGGTCTGCGAACACATAGCACCATGTAAATCGAGATATACAGCATCTAACGTTTTCTCTTCATGGGCCGCGGATAGCATACCAACTAGCTCGCCTACGATGCGCTCATAACATTCATCAGTGATATACCCGCCAGCTCCAGCATGCCCCCAAATTAGCGGAACCAGTTCGTGTTTGGGCGCGATTTTATCCAAAAAACCCGACATTCCAAAAGGCGCACCTTTTGTGCGCTCAATCACTTGCTCTCCTCGTGCAAGCGGCGGAAATTCGCCACCTTGAGAAAAATATTGATAGTCTGTTTGCATAGCAACAAAGCAGTTTGTTTCGTGCAAGAAACCTCCTATCGCGATGCGAGCCATTTTGTTTCTCCAATTATGTTTTAACTAAAAACACGCATAGCGTTTTTTTAATCTTGTTGTGATTCAAAGATCGATCTTTGCCCTTTCAAAGGGGGTAGCGGACATAGCTCTCGATCAACTTCAGGGTAAATTGGATGACATCCTCTTACAATTGCACCGTTATATCGGCTATTTTGATTATATGGCATGATGGGCAGAGAGGCCGCTCTCGAATACGCAAAAAGTAGAAGGGGCCGCGGCTTCACCGGATGCACATTTGGCTGTGATCCATGCACAGCGCGGCAGTGATGAACGGTTACCGTTCCAGCAGGACCTTTAATATATCCAGCCCTACCGATGGCAACGCTGAGCAAGTCACTTTTGTTAATGAACCCTTGCCACCGACCATCGGGTGCATAGTGATTAAAGATAGGTCCCTTGTGCGACCCGGGAACTACCCCCATCGGACCCATGCTGTCATCAATCTCATCAAGTGCCAAACCGATAGTCAACACATTATATGAAGTATGTGGCCAGAACGGAATATCTTGGTGCCATTTGACCTCTGCTCCACCATCAGACCATTTGAAATTGAGCTTTCCGTGATGAAACTTGACGTCCGGCCCAAGAAGGTCTTCAGCCAAATCGGTAAATGGGCCCTCACTCGCAAACTCCCAAAATACGGAATCATAGTCTTGCGGTTTCATTAAACGCCGTAACCGCGGGTTACATGCAGCGTGATTACTCTCCACGTCGAACCATTCGTTAGTTTCCGTAATGTCGCGACTATCCTCAACAGCACGTTGTGCAGCCTCCGTAAGTCGCACTAACCACTCATCATCGATAAAAGCTGGCAAGCCAAGGTATCCCTCAGACTCAAAGGCTTCTTTTTGTTCAGCAGACAACTTGTTCGAATTAACCATTTCGATCATACTCCCCTCAACTGCTTGATTTAACCTCACAACACACATGTTAGCCTAATTTTAAAGGTATTTTGCATCAGAAATGCCTACTGGCAGATGTATTCAAAAGGCCCCCCTACGGTTTTCTAACAAACCAGTCTCAAATATCCAAAAGTATAGAAACACCGTAACTTCACAACACAGCTTAGCTAATAAAATGGAAGTCGGAACCCTTAGGTAAAGTTTACAAAATGTTTTTTTACATACTCTACTAAAATGTCGCAGGCACTGCCGCTATCTATTTCTTGTAAAGACAATGTCACTTCCGGATTGTCCGGAACTTCGTAAGGGGCAGAAATACCCGTGAAATTTGACACATACCCTTTTCGCGCGCGGGTGTATCGATCATCTTTATCTCGCGCCTCACATAGCTCCAAAGGCATATCAAGAAAAATTTCATGAAAATTCTCGGCCACAGATCGCGCACGGGCTCGATCTTCAGCATAAGGTGCAATAAAAGCAGCAATTACTACTAAACCCGACCGTGCCATTATTGCTGCTAACTCTGCTGCTCTCCGTATATTTTCACGCCGATCGTTTCGCGAGAACCCTAAGTCGCTACTCAAGCTACCGCGAATTTTCACGCTATCAAGGGTATACACCTCTATACCATCTTTAAATAATCTGGTTGCTAAGACCGAAGCTAATACCTTTTTCCCCGATGCGGGCAAGCCAGTCAACCACATCACGCCTCCACGGTGCCCCTGCATATGCCAACGTTCATGAGGAGAGACCAGGTGCGTTACGTGCATAACGTTTGTAGATTTCATAACCGATGGTGTATAACCTCACACATCGAAAGTTCAACCCACAAAACTTCTTGGACTAAAATGCTCATCGCCCAGCTAGCAGATACACATCTATCTGACCCACTCATGGATGATCCAATATCTCACTCACGCATGGAGTGTTTACGCACTGCAGTCAATGCAATCAACAAGTTAGATCCCTCACCATCGATTATCATACATACCGGCGATATGGTTCAAAACCGCACTCATTCGGAGTATAAACTAGCCCAGATATTATTGTCAGATCTTCAAGCTCCTCTTTACGTCGTCCCTGGCAACAGGGATAGTCGCAGGATGCTGCGCGAAACGTTTGATCTGCCCGGCAATCGCAATGAACCTGTGCTATATTCAATAGATACACATGAACTTCGGTTAATCGCATTAGACACACAATCCCGTGATACCCGCAAGGGGGATTTAGATGAATTCCGCCTTAGATGGCTGGAGAATACTCTCAACACAAATAAGAGTAAGCCCACGGCAATCTTCATGCATCACCCACCTGTTCCGATTACGACCAGTACTTTTCCGTGGCAGTTTATTCGTGAGGAAACTAGAGAAGAAGTGAGCGCGATTATCAGCCGTCACCCTCAGGTCATTCGGATTTTTTGCGGCCACAGCCACAGATTGTTTAGGTCTTCGATAGCAACTGCAGAGGTAAGCACGGTAACAAGTTTAGCTGCTGACCTTAGAATGGATGATAAAAATCCACTTCAGGATCGAGACGCAGTTTATCACACGCATACACTAAAAGGCGGAAGCTTTATTACAAAAACGCATTTTGTTCCCATGCTGATAAATCATAAACCCATGCATAAAGACCCACCCATTGGTTAAAAAAGCTAGACGGATCGGATAGATTAATGGCATAAGTGAGGCATTATTTCAGTATATCTAGATTTATCGCTATTAAGGAGAAATTCCATGACCCGCATTGCTATTTATGACCCACCAGGCTGCTGCTCTACAGGCGTTTGCGATCCTGGGCTCAGTGACCAAATGACCCAATTTGCCACTGCCATTGATGCCCTCATGAAAGCCGGGCACGACGTTGCTCGTTTCAATATGGGAAGTGAGCCTGGTGCCTTCGTCGAAAACTCAACCGTCAAACACGCTTTAGACATAGATGGCATGGAGTGTTTACCAATGGTTCTTTTAGGCGAGAAAATTGTGTCAAAGGGAGCATACCTGAACCGCACTGAATTGAGCGCAAAAGTTGGTATAGAAATTCCTTCCGCTCCCGCCAAAAATGAAAATCAATCTAAAGACGCCGCCGCCTCAAGCTGCTGCGACTAATACCAATGGAGTTATTTCCACATGCAGGTCCTCGACAACCCAACACCAATCATTTTTTTCACTGGGAAAGGTGGAGTAGGAAAAACTTCACTCTCTTGCGCGTCTGCCGTCGCCTTATCTGACAGTGGCAAAAAAGTACTTCTGGTAAGCACTGACCCAGCCTCCAACATCGACGAGGTTTTGGGCTTGCCGATCGATACAACACCGACTTTAATCGGTGACGTTCCAGGTTTGTCTGCGCTAAACGTTGATCCCGAAAAGGCCGCCGAGGAATACCGCGAGAGGGTGATTGGTCCATATCGGGGTGTTCTGCCCGAAGCCGCGATCAAAAGCATCGAGGAACAGTTTGCAGGAGCCTGCACTGTTGAAATTGCCGCATTTGATGAATTCTCAAAATTATTGGCCAACAAAGAGGTGACAGACGAATTCGACCACGTTATTTTTGATACCGCGCCAACGGGGCATACACTTAGACTTTTAACATTACCAACGGCGTGGACGGGGTTCATTGAAGATAGTTCGGCGGGTACGTCTTGCCTCGGCCCACTGGAAGGTTTGAAGGCACAGCGTAAACTCTACGAAGCCGCTGTCAATGCCCTTGCGGATCGAGAAAACACTACGTTAGTATTAGTCAGTCGCCCAGATCGAGCAGCGCTTGACGAAGCTGCCCGTACCAGTAGAGAGCTAGCTGAAATTGGGGTGAAGAACCAGTCACTTGCCATTAACGGCGTGTTCAGGGCTTCAACCTCTGATGACTCTGTGGCACAGGCGATGGAAGCCCGCGGCACCGAGGCGATGAGAAATATTCCAAGTCCGTTAGACACATTGGACCGCCACGACCTACCATTGAAATCAGGCCAGGTCCTAGGCATTGCCTCGCTACGTCAGTTATTAGGTGACGGTGATCTCACAGATATTGAAGATACTTCGGACGAAATCCAGCTACCTGCTGACATAGATGCCATAATAGAGGATCTCGCAAAACAAGGGCATGGCGTAGTAATGACTATGGGAAAAGGCGGGGTTGGAAAAACAACCATCGCCGCGCACATTGCGGTCACCTTGGCTGAGCGAGGCCATCGAGTCCATCTGTCAACCACTGACCCCGCAGCTCATGTTTCCGATGCAGTTGACAAAATTCCGGAAACTCTTGAGATCGGGCGTATCGATCCCGAGGTTGAGGTCGCACGCTATCGAGAAAAAGTCCTCTCGACTACAGGAGCCAATCTCGACGAGGCTGGCATGGCCTTGCTCGAGGAGGACTTGAGTTCACCTTGCACCGAAGAGATTGCAGTTTTCGAGGCTTTTGCGCGTACGGTGGACGCGGCCAGCAATCAAATAGTTGTCCTAGATACGGCACCGACAGGGCATACTATCTTATTACTTGATGCAGCAGAGAGCTATCACCGCGAGGTCTCTCGTTTAACCACGGGTGTCCCTGAGGCAGTTGCCAATCTTCTGCCTCGTCTTCGCGATCCTGCTTTTACCCGGGTTGTAATATGCGCATTAGCGGAAGCGACACCTGTCCACGAGGCTGCTGAGCTTCAACGTGATTTAGGCAGAGCGGACATCAAAACCTATGCTTGGGTAATAAACCAGAGCCTTGCCCCATTAGCGATCTCCGATCCGATCTTACGCGCACGTCGCGCTCAAGAGCGAACTTATATTGCCGAGGTAATGGAGGAACACTCAAGCAATGCCCGTGTGGCACTGGTACCTTGGCGCAGCGAATCAAACTGGGGAAGCAAAGTGGATATCAACAGTAACGCCGCTTGATATAGAATTGCCAAAAGTCGCACTTATTGGGCTGGGCGTAATGGGCCAGCGCATGCTAAAAAATATGCCACAGCATGGTTATTTTTGGCCCTCTACAGCTTGGGACCCATCTTCCGATGCGTGTGAATCAGCACGTAAACTCCACCCAGATTTAATCATAACAACTAATCCTGCCGCGGCCATTAACAATTCCGATGTAGATATGGTCTATATCGCGACACCACCTAAGTCTCATGGTAAATATGCTCTGATGGCTGCCAAGGCCGGCAAAGCTGTTTACTGCGAAAAACCGCTGGGAACTGACTCCGTTGACAGTCGAATACTGGTAGAAAAAATGACGTTGATGGGGGCTCGTGCGATTGTAAATTTTTCATTGGCCTCTGCCCCAGCAGTCAATGCTTTGCAATCCGCCATAAATGACGGATCTGCCGGTACTGTGAATTCAGTGGATATCCTTTTGCATTTTGGGCGCTGGCCTAGAGACTGGCAACAATCAGCAAAATGGTTAAATAAACGCGCTGAGGGCGGTTTCACCCGAGAAACGTTCTCCCATTATGCATATCTGACACAACGCTTATTCGGTAAGATAGATCTGTTGAGAGCCTCAACCATTTATCCCACGGACGATACTTGCGCGGAGACACATGCTATGGCCCTCATGGATTGCACAGGAATTCCTATAAAATTTAATGGAGGGACCGGTGGTATTGCCAATAGCGGCGCAGACCGGATCGAATATATCGTATGGGGGTCAAAAAAAGTCTATAAGCTATACAACTGGAACCAGCTCAGCAGCAGCGACGGCCGCGGCTGGGTTAGACATCTAAAAAATATCGCCGATACACGCGTGGCGGGATATTTTTCTACACTTGATAATGTCAGAGAGTTTTTCAGAGGCGAGCACCACTCTATGCCATCCCTTGACGATGCTCTGAAAATTCAGGATTTAGTAGAGAGTATTCTTGTTGGCGGGGACAAATAAGATGTCAAATCGTAACCCTTACTATGTAGTGAATTCCAACCCCCACAACGGCAGACATACCAATCAAACCGAGCATGCTGACTCGAAACTGCAAAACCGCAATTAATGCGCATACGACGAGAATAAGGGCCGTAATATCAAGCGTATCCCACACGGGTACACTCATATATAGGCCATAACTGCGGACTGTGTCTACATCACGGAAAATTACATGCAGAGCGAACCAAACAGCCAAATTCAGGATAACGCCCACAACCGCTGCGGTTATTGCGGCAAGAGCCGCAGATAGACTTTTGCTCTCCCGAATTTTTTCAACATGAGGCGCGCCCAAAAATATCCATAGAAAGCATGGCACAAATGTCACCCAAGTTGTGAGTAACCCACCCATAAAGCCAGCCCAGAGCGGCATCAATGTCTCAGAGCCCCGAAATGCCCCCATAAAACCAACAAATTGTGTCACCATTATTAACGGCCCGGGCGTTGTCTCCGCCATACCCAAACCATCGAGCATCTCTCCCGGTTCCAACCAACCGTATGTTTCTACAGCTGCTTGTGCGACATAGGCTAATACCGCATACGCGCCACCAAATGTTACAATAGCCATTTTTGAGAAAAAAACTGCAATATCACTGAAGACATGATCCCACCCCAGTAATACGATTATTCCAGTTACCGGCAAAACCCAAAGCGCTAGCATCACCATGACTACGCCTCGAGTCCCCCCCCCCTCCCCACGCGCGTGGGCTGGAACATCATTACCTAGAAGCGTGTCGTGTTCATCTATAACGCCATTTTTCGCCTCGTGGCCAGCCACATCAAAGGCATTCAGACCCATGCGGCTACTAAAAAAACCAATCAAAGCAGCAGTTAAAATAATTAAAGGAAAAGGTACACCAAAACTGAAAATCGCAACAAATGAACCTCCCGCCAATGCGATCATGACTGAGTTCCCCAGTGCCTTAGCCCCAATGCGCAGAACAGCTTGTAGGACAATAGCCAGAACGGCAGCTTTCAGACCAAAATACAAAGCTGTAACCACTGGTACTTTGCCATAAAGAGCGTAGATAGTGCTCAACATCATCACCGCAATTGCGCCCGGCAGAATGAATAATAGACCAGCAATGAGACCTCCCACCCAACGGTGCATGAGCCATCCAATATAGACGGTTAATTGCTGTGCCTCAGGTCCAGGTAAAAGCATGCAGAAATTTAATGCATGAAGGAAACGCGCATCACCCAGCCATCGTTTTTCCTCAACAATTATATGATGCATTACAGCAATTTGACCGGCTGGGCCGCCAAAACTTAGTAATGCAATGCGCGTCCAAACAGAAACCGCCTCACTTAAATTCGGCCATGGCCTTCCATCAGCGCCAATCTTTGGGATATTGTTTTCTGAGGTGTGCGTCATTTACTGTGTTCCTTAATCATTCAGCCACATGCAACAACCTGCAGAGACCCGTAATAAGGGTTTAAAACTCATTATTGGCCCGAACTTTTTAGTTTACTGATCGCAGTCCAATATCTAAGTCTAACTCCAGCCTTCAGAGCCTAATCTACGCTCACTGCCCACACTAATCATCCAAGACTAGGTGTTAGCATAATTTTACGTATTCGAAATCGCCCTCCATATTGTTAACTCCATGACGCGGCGGAGAAATCCAATTTGCAAAGCAGTCGCATTTTTTTTCCTGTTTCATTAAATCGTGTAAATACTTAAGGTCCTCAGATTTCGGTAACCATTCTTCACGATGCGCCGTCCACGTCGGTTCATCAAATACACCACCCTCGGTCGATACATGAAGATTCGCAAACTCGCCAACGTTTCTGTTAAACGCTACATGCGGTTGTTTGATGGTAAATTCTATATCAAAATTTTTTATTATTTTGTTCCACCTATCAAGTCCACCTTGACATTCCCGAGAATAATCGTCCAAAAGCCTGGCATTGACTGCGCTCAATGCCGGCACTTTTTCAGTAAAAAACTCGCCATTAAAGTGACGCAAAACTGGATACGTTGCATCTTTGAGCTGGTGGTCATCATCAATTCTCGTTTCTTTGTATCGGCCCTTTAAACCTGCATTGAAATAAGTTGCGGCATTCGTTGAAATTTCCGATCCAAATAGATCTCGGGTCAATGCAATATGAAAATTCGCTTTGCGCTGGATAAGAGGTAGATCAATAACACCCAATTTTCTGACAGCCTCAACGTCATAAGGGTTTTTGATCCCTGCCTCGTTCATAACCTCGCAAGTACGCTGAATCGCCCTTCCTACCCCACTCTCTCCAACAAACATGTGAAAAGCCTCTTCAGTCAACATGAAGCGGGTTGTTCGTGCTAAGGGATCAAATCCCGACTGCGCCAGCGACTCCAGCTGCATCTTCCCATCGCGATCTGTGAAAAAAGTAAACATGAAGAATGACAGCCAATCTGGTGTTTCTTCATTAAAAGCGCCAAGCAACCTTGGCTTATCGCGATCACCCGACCGCCTTTCTAAAAGGGCGTCTGCCTCCTCGCGCCCGTCCCGGCCGAAGTACTTCTGTAACAAATGGACCATAGCCCAAAGATGGCGACCCTCCTCAACGTTGACCTGAAAGAGGTTGCGCAAGTCGTACAAGGAGGGGCATGTTTTCCCAAGATAACGTTGCTGTTCTACCGAAGCTGGTTCAGTGTCGCCCTGCACAACGATTAGACGTCGCAATAATGCTCGGTATTCCCCAGGGACCTCCTCCCAAACAGGTTCACCTTTATGCTTGCCAAAGGGGATAGTGCGTCCCTCCTCCTTGGGTGCCAGCAAAATACCCCATCGATACTCCGGCATCTTCACATAATCGAAAACTGCCCAACCACCTTTTCCCACGCCAACTGCGGTTCTCAGATACACTTCCGCCTCTTGGAACCCATCCGGTCCCATAGTGCGCCACCAGTCTAAAAATTTTGGCTGCCAGCGCTCCAATGCACGCTTAAGTGCTCGGTCAGAATTAAGACCAACATTATTGGGAATTAGATCATTATAACTGACTTCAATCATATTTTCGTCTGATGTCGCACCCTCAACATCCATTTTCACACCCTCTCCTTGTCGTATTTGGGCCTAAATCCAGTCCCGTAAAGTTTCAATGCGCCATCATCCCCGATGGCATTCTCTCGCTGAAATATCCAATTTTGCCACGCGCTTAAACGTCCAAATATTTTCGTTTCTATGGTTTCCGGACCTGCAAAACGCAAATTCGCCTCCATACCGATTAACGCGTCTGGAGAATAGCTTGCCCGCTCCTCCTTGACGATCCGAATTTCATCCTCCCAATCTATGTCATCAAGCACCACTGTAACCAAACCGGCACTTAGCGCTGATTCAGCATCCAGAGGTTTTCCGACCAATTCCTGTGCTTTAACAAAATTTTCTGGCTCCCCGAGAAACCGAGTCTCCAAACGACTCAGACCATTAGCCATGGGGAAAAGAGCAAAATTTAGCGTGCTCAACCAGATTTTCCCGGGGGAACGACTATCGTGCTCAAGCTCACCTTGGAGCATATAACACCGGTCGACAGAAAACAAAATTTCCGATAAGAAGCCAGCGAAACAGCTGCCAGGCAATACTTCCGCTAGAAGCGTTCGCGACGTTATATCTAGGCGCTTCATGGTTCGCTTCCAGTAGTTAAGGATCTCCCGGCCAAGCCAGTTTTCCTCCTGAGATTGTAAAAACATGTCAAATGCCAAGACTTTCTCGCCGTTTCCCTCGCTTCTAAACACCAAAGTGCCGAGTTCAGGTTCATTAAACCGCAAGTAAAGTAACGCATCGTCTAACTCTCGAGTCAGGGCTAAAGGCCAGAAATTTGCCCCGATTGCGTGCATTCCCGATGTATTCTCTGGAATATCAATCTCAGGACCACTGATCATCAACTCCGCCAAGCGCCGTGTTCGATCAAAAACGACATCGAGATATTTGTATGTTAACCCGTTATCAATCTCTTTACGGTCGAGCAAATCAAAAATTATTCCTCGCGCATCGTTCACTGAAGCATTTTTAATTAATTCCCACACGCAGGCCCTCACCCGCTCAGAAAACTCAGACCCCCGCACCACCTCGTCAACCAGCCGCCACTCCACCGCTTTCTCACCCCGGATCCCCTCCTCAGCCGCACAAAAGACATCAGCCAAATCACGCCGGACCTTACGTTTGTCCACAAGCCGCGTTAGCCCCCCAGTGCCCGGCAGCACCCCCAGCAACGGGACTTCTGGCAGAGAAACCGCCGCGCTACCATCATCTATCAAAATGATATGATCAGTAGCCAAGGCTAACTCATATCCTCCACCCGCTGCCGTTCCATTAATCGCTGCGATATAGCGTTGACGGGAGTGCATGCTGGCATCTTCAATGGCATTCCGAGTTTCATTAGTGAACTTACAAAAATTGACTTTATGCCCGTGCGCCGAACCACCCAGCATTTTAATATTAGCGCCTGCGCAAAATATACGGTCCAAACCAGACTGTATAACCACAACACGGACTTCCGGGTGTTCGAATCGCAGCCTTTGAACGGCATCAGCTAATTCAATATCAACCCCCAAATCGTAGGAGTTCATTTTTAATTCATAGCCGGGAAAAATACCCCCCGTCGGATCGACGGACAAGGTCAATTTAGCAGAGCAGCCTTCTGTCTCCAAAGACCAATGACGGTATACATCTGGGCTCGTTCTAAAATCAATTTTCATTTATCTATCCCTATCCATGTCGGCAGCACGCAATTTGAAACGTTGAATTTTGCCGGTGGCAGTCTTGGGTAACTTCTCGGTAAACTCAATCCAACGAGGATATTTCCATACCTCTATCCGTTCTTTCACATGCACCTTCAAATCATCAACTAATTCTTTGGACTGCGCTACGCCCTCGTTCAAAACCACGTAAGCTTTCGGCTTCATGTTACCAGCTTCGTCAGGGCATGGGATAACGCCTGATTCGAGAACGGCGGGATGCTCGATTAGGGCCGACTCAACATCGAAGGGGGAGACCCAGTTTCCACCGGATTTAAACATATCGTCACTGCGTCCAGCATACTGATAAAACCCGTCCAATAATTTAACATATTTGTCTCCAGTCCACAGCCATGGCCCAACAAAAGTGGCCAGGTTTTTTTCACGGCGATTCCAGTAACCCTCCGCCATTGATGCCCCGCGCACAAGCATCTCGCCGACCCGTCCATCAGGGATATCGCTCCCATCTATGTCAACGAGGCAAATATCATAACCTGAGACAGGCTTTCCAGAAGTTCCATATTTATTGTCATCTATCCGATTAGACACATAGATATGCAGCATTTCCGTCGATCCTACACCATCTAGCACTATGCAGCCAAAACGCTCCTCAAATTTCTCTCCAATGCTGGAAGCTAGGGGCTCCCCAGCAGATACAGCTATGCGCAGCCTTTGCGAGGCTGTCTCACGAGAATTATTAGGATTGGCAAGCAGCGCTGCGTAAAGTGTCGGCACGCCATAAAAGATTGTTGGTTGATGTTGTCTAAGACAGGTAATGATGTCGTCAGGTGTAGGACGACTGTCAAACAACACCGTTGTGGCACCAACCGACATTGGAAAGCTGAGGCCATTCCCAAGACCATAAGCGAAGCAAAGTTTTGCTGCTGAAAATACAATGTCGTTTTCACAAATATTTAGAATTGGCCACGCGTATTGCCGAGCGGTATGCATCATGCTCGCATGAAGGTGCTTAACGCCTTTTGGCTCACCTGTAGAACCTGAAGAATACAACCAAAATGCTACCTCATCAGGGCGCGTCTCCGCCGCTTTCAAGTCTGAGTCTTGTTTTCCTATAACTACAGATAAGTCTTTTTGCCCCGTATCTAAAACGGGTGTTCTACCCGATATAATTACGGTATTAATACCCGAAACTTCATCAACCACAGGCTCGATAATATCTAATAACTCCGCACTAACAACGAGCACGCGCGCTCGACAATCTGTTAAAATATACCGATAATTCTCTTCGGTAAGCAGCGTATTAATCATAACCGGAACAGCACCCATTTTAATGGCGCCAAAAAATACAGTGGGGAAATCAATGGTATCGGTCAAACAGCACGCCACCCTCTCTTCTCGCCGCACTCCAAGATTAATAAGTCCATTGCCAAACCGATTTACTCGCTCAGCTAAGTCGCCATATGTATGCATGCCAGATCTATCTATAAATGCGGCTTTTTCTGAACGCCCAGCCAAGATATTCCCGTCGACAAAATCATAAGCAGCATTATAGATTCTTGGTGGGTGCCAGATATGGTTGTTAGATGCTGTCATTGGTCCTCCATGCCGTAATAGGACTTCACTCTACCAAAGGGGGCCAAAATTAAAACGGCGCCTTAAATATTCGTTGCGTCTTGGTACACACGAATAGTGGTAAAGTGGCGACAAAGCGAATTAAACCTTATTATCGCGCTTTAAAAAAATGCTGTGATTACGCGCGTTGCGGGACGAGATTAGGATTGTCTTGTCGACGCACTGCCTAATAAAATTCATTCAAATATCAAATTTTCCGCCACTTGCCTTGTTTTAACATCTCGTAATTTGTTTGATTATACCCGCTCATACCATCGCGCCCTGCGCCTGCATTTGAATAGGTTTAATTGGCTGGTGGCCATTGGATCGATAGCCTTATCACGCAATACCCACCATAAAAAAGACAACAAATCAGCTGGTTAAAGCTACGCCAAATTATCATTCTACGAATAAATTTTTACCTCTAACCAAGATACTTTGCGCTAAAGTCGACTAATTAATAGGATACCCTTAGCAAAGGCTTTTTCAACTAAAGATCGTACTGTTTGACCAATGATACGGATATGGGGCGCAAGAGATTCAGAATTGGGATACACTTAATGGTTTTTAAAGTAGTGCCATATTTTACATAAACAGAAGAAAATTAGCCCCTTTGAGATTTAAGAGGCGACAATTTCCGTCAATATCACTATGTTAAACCTATCAGTTGGGTCTAGTGAAGGACTAGGTTTTGAGAAAAATGATTGACCCCTTCGGACGTTCTATTAGTTATTTGAGAGTATCCGTTACGGACAGGTGTGATTTTCGCTGCCAATACTGCATGTCTGAAGATATGAGTTTTTTGCCAAAACAAGACGTATTGTCACTAGAAGAACTTGAGAGATTGTGCGCAGCTTTTATCCGCAAGGGTGTCAAAAAACTGCGCCTTACTGGTGGCGAGCCTCTCGTGAGACGTGGCATTATGAGTTTGGTCAAAGCACTTGGTCACCATTTAAAAACCGGTGATCTTCATGAGTTAACACTCACCACCAACGGGTCACAACTAGCTCGATACGCAGAACAATTGGTCGAAAACGGGATAAAACGAATAAATGTCTCCCTTGATACACTTAATGGCGAAAAATTTGCTCAAATAACGCGTTGGGGGAAACTTGATAAAGTAATGATCGGAATCCGTGCGGCAAAAGCGGCGGGGCTTAATATTAAAATTAATACGGTCGCCCTGAGAGATTTCAACGAGTCCGAACTTGATCGCATGGTCGAATGGTGCGGTGAAGAGGGAATGGATATGACTATTATTGAGACGATGCCCATGGGTGATATTGGTGGAGAGCGCGCCGACCAGTATTTACCCCTATCCACAGTACGAGAAAACCTTGAAAAAAATTGGCAGCTGAAAGATAGCCCGTTTCGAAGTGGCGGACCGGCCCGTTATGTCGAAGTACTCGAAACTGGTCGCAAGCTCGGCTTCATCACGCCCATGACCCATAATTTTTGTGAGTCATGTAACCGCGTGCGTCTTACCTGCACCGGCACTCTGTACATGTGTTTAGGACAAGATGATGCTACCGATTTGCGCTTACCATTGCGCGCGTCAGAGGGTGATGAGATTTTAGAACGCGCAATTGACGAGGCAATAGGTCGTAAGCCCAAAGGGCATGATTTTGTCATTGACCGTGGACAATCCAGCCCCGCAGTCTCCCGACATATGAGCGTTACAGGTGGTTGAGCAGACCTTTACTTCAAAATTGACGCGTTTTTGTTAGTATTAGGTATAGTGATCCGATCCAAGTTATAAACCGTACTTTATTTAAGATAATAGAGAGTATTGTCTAAAATGTCTAAGGCAACCGTTTATTTCGATGGCGACTGCCCTATTTGCAGACGTGAAATTGAATTTTACAAAAAACACGATACCACTGCATGTTTGGCATGGAAGAATTTGGTCGACATTAACGACAACGAGTTGCCCGCAACGCTCTCTAAAACTTTAGCAATGAAAAGATTTCATCTTGAAACAGAGGATGGGCAGGTCTTGTCAGGTGCTAGTGCATTTGCGTTCATGTGGTCCAGTCTCCCGCGGTTTCGTCTGCTCGGTTGGATAGCCAGCCGCAAAGCTATATTACCGTTGTTGGAATGGACTTATATTTTGTTCCTCCGTTGGCGTCCAAGGTTGCAAATGCTGCTGCTTAAAGAAAAACGATAATCTCCAGACGGGAAGCGGCTGCTGGATCAAGATTTTTCGTATCTAAATCGTCGGCTTTCCTCACACTTGTTTTAGCGGGCGCTCGACTTGTTTGCATAAATGCTTAACACGGTGATCCAGAGGTTGTACCGAAATGAAGCAGCTTGCGCAGGGGCTTCGCATTAAATCCATCACCGAGTACTTCCTGCTATGACGAGACTATTTGTAGATGCCGATTCATGTCCTGTTAAGGCCGAAACATTGCGCGTCGCCCAGCGTCACGGCCTACAAACTCTGCTAGTCTCAGACGGAGGTATACGCCCGCCTATATCACGTTTGGCACGCTTGGTAGTCGTAGGGCCTGGCCCAGATTCTGCCGACAATTGGATCGCCGAAAACATCACCAAGAGCGATATAACCATAACTAATGATATAACACTTGCCGCTCGATACTTAAAACAGGGTGCAAAAGTTCTGCGCCCCAACGGGTAGGATTTTTCGGAGGCGGCTATTGGTAACAATTTAGCCACTAAAAATCTAATGGCTGGATTACGAGAAATTGGTATACAGACTGATGGTCCACGTTCATTTAGACCACGGGATCGCTCCAAGTTTTTGTCAACATTAGAAACGATGATTCGACAAGAGTTACAATAATAAATATGACCCTTGAAAACCGTTTGAATCCGGCTCTATTTCAATAAAAATCTGACCGACGAATAGCAGCTCCTACTAAATTTTTTGTCCCAACGTTTTAATACCATTTCCACCCTCCCGGTAAGTAGATAATTATTTTTTTTAGCTTTACTTTTATTAAGTACTAATCGATGTCGAAATCTTTTCTCTTTTTCTTTGCTAACGGTATACTTTGTCTTCTCCACTTCTAATGAACTCGGCGGGCTTAATATATGAAAACACTAAATATTTCGACGCGATTATTGAGCGAGGCAGTTTGGCGAAGAATTTTTGACAATGCGGCTCCGCGTTATATGCAGAAACGGCAATCATTCTTTGACCTGATGGCGTCGTTAGATTTATTGCGGAAAGGTGCGGAATATAATACTGGTTCTATCTCTACCTCCTCAGCCTGGGCGCTTTATTCAGTCGCGGGGTTATTTCAGCCTGAAAAGGTTTTAGAGGTCGGTACTTTTATTGGGAAAAGCACCATGGCGATAGCTACAGGAATGCACGATAGCGGTTTACAAAACGGTATTCTGCACACGTGCGATCTTAGCAATGCCATCGAGTTGCCAAACACAACAAACGTCAAAATCACTCAACATAAAAAAACATCATCAACCGAGATGTTTCGACAAATACAGTTATCTCATAATAATAAGCATCAATTTCAGTTTATACATTTGGATGGCCGCCTCCAGAATGATGACATTCCCATTCTTGCGAAAATTTGTTCTACAGATATTGTAATAGCGTTAGATGATTTCGAAGGCTTTGAGAAAGGTACTTTTAACTTTGCGAATATGCAGGCCGCCAATATCCTCACAGATCACATTTTAATTTATCCCCCATCTGAGGCTTTATTGCGCGACTTTGGTTTTGTTGATCACTCAACAACTGCGTTGCTACTTCACAAAAATACAATTGATTTTACCCCCCAATAGCTCACTTCCCGAAAGATTATTCTCTCCAAATATTGTAATTTTGTACCTGATAATATTTGATTAACTAAGCTTAATGACAATACAGTCGACAAATGTCTTCTTATCAGACTCAAGTCTTATTTTCCTAAATGGCATTCTAATCAGCGGTACAATTCAATTTTTGATGTAAAAAAGCGCTCGTCTAACTCCTAATAAAAGATGGAGTCACACAAGTGTTAAACGTTATCAAAACATAAAAAAACAAGACAACTGGCAATCCCGGTAAAGTGGTCTAAAACACACGTAATGAGTTGGGGGAACATGTCTCCCCTCAATTGGAGATAAAAAAGCATGAGTGATGATGTAGACATAATTTATACAAAAGTCGATGAAGCACCACAGCTCGCAAGCGCTTCTTTTTTGCCAATTATTAGAGCTTTTTCTCGTCCAGCTGGTATTTCATTTGGAACCAAAGATATTTCTCTCGCGGGCCGTATACTGGCTCAATTTCCTAGTTTTCTGACCGATCAGCAACGACAAACCGACGATCTCACAGAACTGGGTAAAATAGTTAAAGAACCATGGGCCAATGTTGTAAAACTTCCAAATATCTCCGCCTCAGTACCCCAATTAAAAGCAGCTATCGCAGAACTCCAGTCACAAGGCTATAACGTTCCAGACTATCCAGAATCTCCCGCTACTACAGATGAAATTTCTGCTTTAGCAGCGTACGACCGGATAAAGGGTAGCGCTGTTAACCCAGTGTTACGCGAAGGAAACTCCGACCGCCGCGCGCCAAACGCAGTGAAGGAGTTCGCGAAGAAGAATCCCCACTCAATGGGTGTTTGGACGTCATCATCTAAAACTCATGTTGTATCTATGAAGAACAACGATTTTTTCTCTAATGAAAAATCTATAACCATCACGGAAGCCCAGTCAGGCGAGGCTCATATTGAGTTCCGGGGGACTAACGGCACCGTTTCGATATTAAAAGAGGCTATCGCCCTTCATCCCCAAGAGATAGTCGATGCAAGTTTCATGAGCGCCAAAGCTCTCCGTATATTTCTCGCTGAACAGATTAAACAGGCAAAATTTCAAGAAGTGCTTTTCTCAGTTCACCTGAAAGCAACAATGATGAAGGTCTCAGACCCAGTTATTTTTGGTCATGCCGTCTCCGTATTTTTAAAAGACGTCTTCGAAAAACATAGCAAAAAGATCGCCGAGATTGGTGTTGAGCCTAACAACGGCATTGGCGATCTAGAATCAAAAATCGCCACACTTAGAGACCCTACACGCGCTGAAATAGAAAGAGACTTGGCCGCCAATTTTGCCAGCGGACCACCACTATATATGGTGAATTCTGACAAGCACATTACTAATCTTCACGTACCGTCTGATGTTATTATCGATGCGTCCATGCCAGCCCTTATTCGTAACGGTGGGAAGGGGTGGGGACCGGATGGCCAAGAAGCTGACGTAAAGTGCGTAATCCCCGACAGTTCCTATGCACCAGTCTACGAAGAAACGATTGAGTTCTGCAAAAAATACGGTGCTTTTAATCCAAGCGAAATGGGTACCATCCCAAATGTCGGTCTAATGGCACAAAAAGCTGAAGAATATGGCTCCCATCCGCACACCTTTGTAGTACCGGGCGTCGGTACGGTAAAAGTTGTAGCGGCTAATGGTGATATACTTCATGAGCACAGGGTTGAGAGTGGAGATATTTGGCGGATGTGCATGGTCAAGGATCGACCCGTGCAAGATTGGGTAAAATTAGCAGTTACTCGAGCACGGGCTACCGGCGCGCCAGCTATATTCTGGCTAAACAAAGAACGTGCTCACGACGATCAATTAATACAAAAGGTTAACACGTATTTAGGACAGCACAATACCATCGGCCTCAATATCTCTATCATGGCACCAGCAGACGCGACCCGGTTTTCTCTACGACGCTTGCAACGTGGGGAAGACACTATTTCTGTCACTGGCAATGTGCTGCGAGATTACTTAACTGATCTGTTTCCTATTTTAGAGGTGGGTACTAGTGCAAAAATGCTCTCCATAGTTCCCTTAATGAATGGTGGCGGTTTGTTTGAAACAGGAGCAGGCGGCTCAGCGCCTAAACACGTGGAACAAATGGTCGAAGAGGGGCACCTGAGATGGGATAGTTTAGGAGAGTTCTGTGCGCTAGGCGCCTCTCTTGAGCATTATGAGAGTACGTCCGGCAATGCCAAAGCTGGAGTGTTAGCAAAAACCCTCGACGCGGCCATAGGAAAACTACTTCAAAATAACCGATCACCCGGACGGACAATTCAGGAATTAGATAATCGAGGCAGTCATTTTTATCTTGCACTTTACTGGTCACAAGCGCTTGCTGCCCAAGATAACGATAGAGATTTGAGTGCCCACTTTCATGCGATCGCCCAAAGCTTAGAGGATAACGAGACCACAATCATTCAAGAATTAACTGTAGCAAAGGGGACACCAGTCGATCTCGGCGGATATTATCACCCTGACGATGCAAAAATGGCAGCGGCTATGCGGCCGAGCCCCACACTTAACAGAATTATCACCTCTGCAGAAGTATAAGTAGAGTCCCTTTTATTCGTCTGATAAGCCATTAGACATAAACGTAAGACGTTTGAGGAGGGACAGCCTCGTATTGAGGGTTATTTGCAGAAATTAGACCTATGCAGATAACGCGGGAAAAAGCCCTGCTATCAACCACCCGGTCTTTTTTGGCAAAAAAGATACAAGCTCTGAACTTGCACCCTAAAATCTCTCATGCACCCTCCATGCCTATAATAACTACGGAGCAAACGTTTTGATGCGGAAATCCCCCTAAATTATGTGTCAAGCCAAACACAGGGTCTGATGATACTTGCCTTTTATTTGCACGACCCTGCATCTGCAGATACATCTCATAAATCATGCGCAAACCTGAAGCGCCGATTGGGTGACCAAAGCACTTTAACCCTCCGTCTATTTGACACGGCAACTGTCCGTCTGAATTGAAAAATCCATCCATAACATCTTTCACGGCTCCTCCTTCGGTTGAAATATAGAGGTCCTCCATGGTGATCAATTCGGTTATTGAGAAACAGTCGTGAACCTCTATCAAGCTGATTTGTTCGCGTGGCTTATTAATTCCTGCCTCCATATAAGCTCTCTCAGCCGCAACCCGTGTTGTCATAAAATAGCTGCCATCCCACGAGTTATAATGAGCTTCAGAACCGTTAGAAACAGAGAGTTGCAAGGCCTTGACGGTCACGAGATTATCTTTGCCCAGAGAGTGCGCAATTTCAGGTGTCGTAACGATGGCGCATGCCGCTCCGTCACTAACTCCGCAGCAATCGAATAATCCTAGAGGTTCAGCCACGATAGGCGCATTCAGGACGCGATCTTCATCAATTATGCTCCGGAGGTGCGCTTTCGGGTTCTTGAAACCGTTCTCATGACTTTTGACAGATATTTGGGCCATCGCACGTTTGAGATCATGTGCCGGGATAGCGTGTTTGGCCTGATACGCGCCAGCTAGTTGCGCAAAAGCTCCGGGCGCAGAGACATTGGCCCAATATTGATCGTTAAGTGCTCCACGCGAGCGCTGAGGCAAACCTCCGTAACCACTGTCCTTAAGCTTTTCAACGCCGAGGGCTAAGGCCATGTCCGCAGCTCCGGAGGCGACTGCATAGACTGCGCCGCGAAAAGCTTCTGAGCCACTAGCACAATAGTTTTCAACGCGTGTTACCGGAATGTAGGGAAGCCTCAGTGCCATGGCAAGCGGGATACCTGATTTACCAACATGTTGCTCTTCGATAGCAGTCGACAGCCATGCAGCTTCAATCAAATTTTTCTCAACACCAGCATCCTGTATAGCTTCGATAAAAGCTTCAAGCATGAGGTCTTCGGCGTTATCATTCCAGCGCTCGCCAAATTTCGAGCACCCCATCCCGATGATAGCGACTTTGTCACGAATACCTTTTGCCACGATCTCTTACCCTTATCTAAACTTTATAAACTGGAGCGGCTTTCCAGAAATAACGTCGGAAACCCCGCATCATATCATAGTCCTTGACCCGGAAGACCATCCTCATGTCCATGCCAACCTCCAAGCCCAAAACGGGATCAACATCCGTGAAATCGATCATGGCCCGCCCCCCCTCTATGAATTCAACCATACCATAATATGCAGGAGGGTCGGGCGAATAGGTCAGTCGATCCGCCGTAAACGAATTCAACTTAGCCATAGTATCGGGGAATCGATGATCGTCCTGGCTATGGGTTGCGCCGCAATTTGGGTTCACACAAATATTAGATTTAGGAAATTGCAGAGTTCCACATGTACGGCACTTGCCACCAAACAGAGATAAAATCATGTCCTTATTACGGTATAATGTCGTCATTCCAGTCTGTTTATCAACCTCAGCCCGCAAACCTCGATCGAGCTCGATCAGATCATTAAAAGCGAGATAACGCATATAATTATTCTCCATACGACCCGCACTTAAACACCCTGTAACGCCACGCCCTCGCCGCATATTTTTAATGGCATCCGTAACTTCAAACACAAGGGCATCGCTCCCTTGACCAAAGCTAGTGACCAAAATTAATTCGCCGGGGTTCGCAGCCTCCAGCGCATGGACCAGCATTACCATGGCGTGAGCTGCACCAGCCTCGCCCATCTCGGGGTGCAAGTTACTGCGGACACTATCTTCAGCAATCCCCATTTTTTTTGCCAGCATACCGGCAACGCGGCGCATAGCAGCCGGAAAACAGAAATGATCAATATCAGTTCCAGTGACACCCGCTTCATTCATAGCTGCCTCGGCAGAGATTGGGACCAATTTCATATATCCTTCGTCACGCGTCCAGCGCTCTTCCCAAACGTAATCAAATTCGTTGTCCTGTCCCCTATAATGATCAACAAAATCGACGGCATGCGTATGACGTCCAAGTAGTTGAGCGACGCCACACCCAGGACCTACCAAAAGCGCGGCAGCACCATCACCGCTTGTCATCTCGATAGAGCTAGACGCACGTGCCCGACGCTTATCTGCAGCAACGATTAAAATCGGAGAGTCAGCCCCTCTCGCCGTTTGAAGTGCAGCAGTCAATGCTGATGTGCCTGCACGCTGTGAACCAGACATGTCTAATGTTAACAAATCAGGCCCAAGGCTTAGCGCTTCTGCGACGACTCCCGAGTTTTGTCTGTCTTGAAATGGCATAGTAGTTGAGGCCAAATAAACACCGGCTAATGCATGGCCTGAATCAGTACCAAGACAGTCCCGTGCCGCCTCGACAGCCATAGTCACCGCATCCTCATCCCAATTTGCCATAGCTCTTTGCCCTTTTGCCATGCCGATGAGACCGGGGTTCCACCACGCGTGAGCTGCAGCGATCGCTGAGCGCTCAAGGCGAAGTTGCGGTACGTGGGCACCGAAAGCATGAATTCCAACCGACATATACTTTCTAATCCTTCAAAGCGTTGGCATTGCGGAGCACCGTTAACTCATCAATGCTAAATCCCCAATCTTGTAGAACCTCGTCGTTGTGTTGGCCAGGCCATGGTGGCGGTGTTGGAATATCTTGAGGAGTGCGACTGAATCGTGGTGCGGGTGCGCTTTGCAAATAACCACCTATCTCGATGAAGGCATTCCGGTGTTTGTTGTGGGGGTGATTAGGTGCTTCCTTCAAACTCAATACTGGTCCGTAGCATACATCTGTTCCATGGAAAATTTTATCCCATTCGTCCCTAGTTTTTGACTTTACTATTTCGGCCAACCGGACCTTAGCCGTCAACCAGTTTGAGCGATCGTCTTGAATTTGAAAAACCGGGTCATCCAACAAACCAATCTTCTCCATTAACAGCCTGTAAAATTGAGGTTCGATCGGTCCAAGAGATATCCATTTCCCGTCAGAGCACTCATAGGTGCCGTAATAGTAAGCGCCCCCATCCAACTCGTTCGCTTCGCGCGCATCCGTCCACTGACCTTGGGCCATCCGAGAATAGATACTACCCATCAATAATGGGACACCGTCTGACATTGCCGCATCCACAACTTGCCCCTTGCCGGATGCTTTTGCCTCCATAATCGCCGCAAGAATCCCGACCAGTAACATCATCCCGCCCCCACCAAAGTCAGCTACAATATTTAAGGGCGGGACCGGGCCACTGTCTTTGGTACCAATGGCATGAAGAGCACCTGTAATGGCGAGGTAATTAATATCATGACCTGCAGAATCAGCTAATGGACCATCCTGCCCCCAGCCAGTCATGCGCCCAAATACCAACCTTGAGTTTCTCTCCAAACAAATATCCGGCCCTAGTCCAAGCCGCTCCATAACGCCCGGACGAAATCCTTCGATCAAAGCATCCGCCTGACCTGCTAACTTTAGTGCCGCTTGACAACCCTCGTGAGTCTTTAAATCTAATGCAACAGAACGGCGAGACCGATTGTTGACATTAACATTGGGATCACCACCAACCGAGCTCACATTAGGACGATCAATCCGCACGACTTCAGCTCCCATATCCCCTAGCATCATTGCGCAAAAAGGCGCTGGCCCTATACCAGCTATTTCGAGAATTCTAAGCCCCTTAAGTGGCCCCATGCTTTTCCTCCTGTATACCCTCCGTAGCCCTTATTAGGTTGCGTTTAACAACTTTTAGCATGTCAATAAGGACATTCACTTGCTCTTCGCTTAGTCCATCCATTGCCATACAGTTAAGTTCATTGGCCCGCCGCGTCATGGTCGCTTGAATATCCCGTACTTGATCCGTCAACCAAATACGCTTGGCGCGACGATCGTCTGAGTCGCTCAACCGTTTTGCCCAACCTCGCGCCTCGAGACGATCGATCAACCCACTCAACGTCACTGCACCGATCTCAAGCCGGTCACAGAGTTGTCGCTGCGTCAGCCCATCTTTTCGAAACAGCGCTACAAGCACCCACCATTGAGCACGCGTTAGACCATAGGGCTGCATGAAATAATCGTACACAACGGATCGAAATCGTGCCACATCATGGAATAGAAAACCAATTCGATTATCGAGATCCCGCATTCCATCAGCCATCAGCCATCTGCTACTTCTGCCAAGCCATTATTCAGTACAACGACATCCCTCTCCACCACACGGGCTCGAAAAGATACATTTTTGCCATCCCGCCACATCTCCGTAAGAATATTTTCGCCGGGATAAACAGGTGCGGAAAATCTCAGCTTTAGCGATCTCAACCGCATTGCATCGTAAGAACAATACGTCCTTAAAATAGCATGACCTGCCACACCCAACGTACACAGACCATGCAGGATCGGCCGATTAAACCCCGCCAAAGCGGCAACTTTTGGGTCCGCATGCAATGGGTTCGGATCACCCGACAAACGATAAATTAACGCGGCTTGACGCAACGTCGGCAAATTGCAAACTTTGTCAGGCTCACGGTCAGGTAATGAGTGCGGTTTCGGTGCCGGGTACCGGTCACCGCCGCAACCGCCATCGCCACGGGCGAATGTAGTTGAGGATAGTGTTGCTAAGCGCGTACCAGTAACCTTGTCGGTCACGACACGTTTTTGGAATAAAAGCGCGCCTTTGCCCCTACCTTTATCGACGATGTTGACTACTTTGTTAGTCGCCACAACGGTTGCTTCAGGCCTCAATGAATTGTGAATTTCAATATTCATTTCTCCATGAAGGACCTTTTCCCAATCGACGCCCGTCTCCGGAGCTCGGAGCCAAAAGCCCGGGGTGCAGAGTACTGCCGCCATAGTTGGTACAACTTGGAACGGCCTTTCCTCAAAAACAAAGGGTAGTTGCCCTTCGTCCAAAGGGTCAGCACCAAAACCTAAACCCACGGCGTAAATGATGGAATCCCGAACGGTATAGTTCTGTTCAATTTCAGGAAACTGCCAATTATATAGCTTATTGGGATCGATAGGCATTAAACCGGATCCCAGCTAAAGATATCTTGAGAACGATCGAGTGGATAAAAGTTTGACATCATAGCCGGGAAGGCTCGTTCTATCACCGATTCTGGCGACCACCCCATGCTGTCATGCAGCCCCCGCAAAGGTCGATGTTGGCCCATTAGAAAAATCTCATTGTTGCGGACGGCAAATATTTGACCCGTCACGTCCACCGCACCGTCACCACATAACGCTACCGCGACGGCCGCAACTTTATCCGGCGTCATTTGCTTGAGTTTTTCGACACGTTTTTTTTGTAGCCCGTCATTGATCGGAATAGTACCAATCATTCGACTCCAAGCAAAAGGTGATATGCAGTTAGACCTCACGCCAAAGCGTGACATGTCTAATGCCAAGGATTTAGAGAGGCCAACAATACCCAATTTTGCTGCCATATAATTAGCCTGTCCAAAGTTACCAATCAAACCAGAAGTCGATGTCATATGAACGAAGACGCCTGCCTCTTGCTGCCGGAAATACGGGGCTGCCGCTCTGGATGTATTAAAGCTACCTTTTAAATGCACGTCGATGACCAAATCCCAATCCGCTTGCGTCATCTTATGAAATATGCAGTCACGCAAGATGCCTGCATTGTTAATAACAATATCGATGCGACCAAAACTTTCTATGGCTTGATCAACCATATCTTGCGCAGCATCAAAGTCGGCTACAGATGAGAAGTTGGCCTCGGCTTCACCGCCTGCATCACGAATAGCTCTAACCGTTTTTAAAGCCGGGGTTTGATCTTTTCCTTCACCCTCTGATGTACCGCCAAGATCATTTACAATAACCTTTGCACCACGTAACGCCATCATTTTGGCAATTTCCGCACCAACGCCTCGTCCAGCCCCCGTAACTAGGGCGACCTTTCCTCTCAACATCTTCGATACTGTCATTTGTGAAAGTCCTCCTATTCAACGGCTTATAAAGGTAAGTGGCAGAGCCTCAGTACCTTGTATAATTTAGTTAGCTTTATTAATATACGCATGCGAAAGAAATGTCGAATCACTGGTTTGATTCAAAGACAAAGGGCTTTGCTCACAATGATTGCTAGAACAATCTTTTAGAGACGAACATGAATTTTTCGGCGCATCCCTAAAAAAAAATTTTAAGATGAAAATTACGCCTTATCACTCGCTTTGGGAACAGATCGGACAGGTTAGCCGGGACGTTTGGTTAGCAGCCAGTGAATTGGGCTTTCTTGGCTGTTCCGTTCCTGAAAAATACGGGGCCCGGTGCAGAATGCCTGCATTCCGCCATTTTACTCGAGGAAATGGCAGCTAGAGGAGCAAGGGGCCCGGGTTTTCATCTCCACTCTGAAATCGTGACTCCCTGTAACTTACGCTACGAGTCCGAGGCTCAAAAATGCTCGTGGTTACCAAAAAGGGTATGCGGTCAAGCCATTGGCAAAATCGCCATGTTTGCAACGAGTGGGGCTTCGGGTCTGCAGGGTATCAAGACCCAAGCCCTTATGGACGGGAATGAACTAGTCATCAAGGGCCAAAAAGTTTTCATTACTAATGGGCAAATGTGGGACCTTATTGCCCTAGCTTGTAAAACCGACCCGAGTAAAGGGAAAAATGAATTAGTTTGATTGTTATTAAGCGTGGTGCCAAAGGTTTTGAAAGTGGCCGTAATTTAAAGAAAATTGGCTGGCATGCCCAAGGCACTTCAGAGCTTTTTTTGACCACCTCTGGGGCCCAATTACCAATATGTTGGGTGCTGACGGTCATAGATTTTATATATTAATCAGGTAGTTACTGCAAGAGCGCCTAATTGTGGCTATCCGCTATGCTACTATAACGGAAGCTACACTGAAATGGACTGTGGAATATACGTGCAAAAGACGGGCCTTTGGAAAAGCCATCGCAGATTTTCAAAATTCGCAATTTAAGTTGGCAGAAACAAAGTCAGACGTACTGATGCTCAGAGTTTTCATCGATAAAGGAATTGAGCTCTTGATTAACGGCAGAATATGCGGAAGCAGCTAAAATAAGTGCATCAGAGATCATGGATAATTCGTTTGACGAATGCCTCCAACTTCTTTCTGGTTTCGGTTATATGTGGGCATATCCCATTGCGCGCGGATGGGCCATTAGGATGCACGAAAATGCCAGGATTGCGGGATGTAAGCCCGGGTGGCTCTCAAATATCGATAGGGTACGAAGTTACCGAAAGGAGTAAAGGCAGCACTACCATATTACTCAATCTCGGTCATATTAATACGAACCGTCGAGGGAGAGCCCAACGGGGGGAGGTGATGATATTACATGACGCCGCGTGTACGCGTGCTGGCGCAGTTAGTATGAGTGAATGACCAGTAACAATATTTACTACGATTTCTATGACGACAATTTTTTTTCGTCCAGCAGAAAGCGGGAAGTTGTTAGCTATTGGGATAAAGACAGGTGGAAGACAACGAATGCATTTCCCCGAGGCTCACATCTACGACATTACACAGACTCTAATCACCAGCGCGATAGCGACCTGTCGTTACTCTTCATCCCCATAAAGTAATTCTTTGTCAGCAGCGACGCTTACGTTCGCGGTGCAGGATATACATCCCACTGGCGATGACGACGGCACCCCCGATCATAGTAGATTGATCAGGTAAATCGCCAAAAACGAAATAACCAAATAAGGCCGCCCATACCACACTAGAATATTTAAATGGCGCAACTAGTCCTGCTTCAGCATACCGGAACGTCTCAATCATAAGAAAATGGGCCCCACCAATTAGCAGGCCATCAAGCGCAAATAAAGCCCAATCCCGCATGGCAACTGGCTGCCAATCTGTAATAAATATAGTGGCCAAACCTCCCATGGTAACTCCAAGCGAAGTAAAGGTTAGTTGCGCTTCAGAAGTCTCCTCTGCCGCCATCTTTCGAGTAAGTATATCACGAAATGCACCGGTCAAACTGGCCGCCAAAGTAAGTAAAGCAACCCATTGGAATACTGCTCCGCCGGGTTGACAAATTATCAACACACCACAAAACCCTGCAAACACTGCCATCCAACGTCGCCATCCGATGCTCTCACCCAAAAGAGGTTGCGCTAGAGCTGTAATAAATAATGGCCCAGCAAATGCAATGGCGATGGCCTCCGCCAAAGGTAAAAAGCGTAGGCCTGTGACGAACAGAAATGTGCCACAAATTACGAGAGCAGCGCGCAGCAAATGAAGGAGTGGCTGGCGAGTTTGCAATCTATGGACACCACCAGCGTGCCAGATTAAAAAAGAAATAGGCGCCAGAACAAAAATTCCCCGAAGAAACATGATCTGTCCTACCGGGTAATCTGCGGTCAACCACTTAATGACAGCATCGTTAGCGGTTAACAACGCAGCTCCGCCAATCATGCATGTTATGCCCTTGATCGGCGCAGAGGAGCCGTTGAGGCGTCCTTTAGCCATACAGCTTTCCAACAATAAATACTGCCGCTGCAATTCCTGCAATGTCAGCACAAAGTGCTGCCACCAATGCGTGGCGGATACGCCGTATGCCAACTGCGCCGAAGTAAACTGCAAGAACATAGAAGGTAGTTTCAGTGGATCCTTGAAAAGTACTCACAAGATATCCGACATAACTGTCCGGCCCAATGGACGGGTTCTGAATAATCGATGCTAAAATTCCATAAGCACCGGAGCCAGACAAAGGCCGTAATAGTGCCATTGGCAAAGCCTCAGCCGGCAAACCTATGATTTCCGTCAACGTCCCCAAAGGATTAATGATAAGATCCATGGCACCAGAAGCTCTAAACATACCTACCGCGACAAGAATAGCGATTAGGTAGGGTATTATTCTGAGCGCTACGTCAAACCCGTCTTTAGCTCCTTCTATAAAAGCCTCGTATACACAAACGCCTCTACACCAACCAAACCAGAGAAGACCTATCATTAAACTTGGAATTATCCATGGTGCAATTATCCGACCGTAAACAACTGTCATTGGCACTAATGTCATGACAATGATAAACACCGAGATCGATACCCAAACAGGGTAACTACCACTAGCACCATCGCTCCATTCCTTATGAGGTTCCTCAATATCAGCTGAAATGGGTTGTGAGAGACTTTTTGTTTGAGACTGGTTCGTCACTTGTGGCCAGCGCTTTGCCAAGAGCTTCGCGGTGAATATAGCGATTGCAGTAGAACAAATCGTCGCAAATAGTGTTGTAGGGACAATACCGGCTGGATCCTCCGATCCAGCCGCAAATCGCAAAGCGATAACGCCTGTTGGCACCAGGGTTATTGAAGATGTGTTAATCGCTAAAAACAGTACCATCGAGTCACTTGCTGTTCCTTTATTTGGATTGAGACTGTCAAGCTGTTGCATCGCTCGAATACCAAAAGGCGTAGCCGCATTACCTAATCCAAGCACATTGGCCGCCATATTTAAAATCATTGCTCCCATCGCTGGATGATTAGCGGGCACATCGGGGAATAAACGTACCAATAGTGGCCGTAAGGTTTTTGCAATAATAATTAGCAAGCCCCCTCTTTCAGCAACTTTCATTAGACCCAGAAAGAGGGCCATCACGCCCACCAAACCCAATGCCAAAGTTACCGAACCACTCGCCGCTTCAATTACTGCCTGCCCAAGCTCAGCCATTGGAGACACGTCATCAGGCCCACTCCATACGAGTTGCCGAAAGGTACTTACGCAAAATGCAATGCTAACAATAGCGATGAAAACGGCGTTCATGATTTCCTCGGTCGATAAAGAAAGCCACTCGATTAAAAACGATGATGACCATTTGCAACCCAAGATACAAAATCAATAATTAAAGCACCATCAAACACTGCGTTCTCGCCCTTTCCAGTAGGGATCCCGGAGTCGACGTTTATAGATTTTTCCGTCATCACTGCGCGGCAATGAATGGCAAAATTTGATTATACGCGGCACCTTGAATCCAGCAAGCCGACTGCGAAGGTAAGCTATTATTCCAGTCTCAGAGATCTCATATTCTGGTTGTAATTGGACAACTGCAATTAGCTGTTCTCCGAATTCATCATCCGGAATACCAAAAACTGCACAATCATTAATTTCTGCCATATTTGATAGCTCAGCCTCAATTTCGGCAGGATATATATTAGCCCCCCCAGAGACCACCATGTCCTTTACCCGATCACAAATAAACACGAACCCATCTTTATTAATATAACCAATATCGCCAATTGTTATGAGGTTGCCGTGTCCGATCTCGTCGCGGTCAGCCCGTCGCTTGTGATATGTGAAATCTGGAAAGCAGTCGAGTTTACCGTAAAGCACACCGGCTTGACCAACCGGAACCTCCTCTCCCGCTGCAGTCAATACCTTTAGTGTAACCCCCGCCGCCGGTCGGCCGACCGTACCAGGATTCTCCAACCAATCCTGAGACGAGCATACTGTCCAGTACCCGCCTTCTGTACCCCCGTAAAATTCATTCACAATCGGGCCCAACCAGCCTATCATTCTGCGTTTAATATCTGAAGGACACGGTGCCGCCGCATGCATAATATAATCCAATGATGAGAGATCAAATGCATTGCGCCTTTCCTCCGGCAACTTTAACAATCTGGCGAACATAGTTGGCACCATGAAAGTTGTGGTAATTTGCTGCTCTTCAATCAACTTCATCCAAATTTCGCTGTCAAATTTTGGCATTAATACGAGCGCGTCTGCTATTTTAGCAGCGCGAAGTCCAAAAGAATTAGGCGCCGCGTGATAAAGTGGTCCAGTCATTAAGGCTCTTACCCCGGGTTTCACTCCATAAATCTCGTCACGCATGAAGGCTAATCGCCTCGCCGCGTCATTAGTTTGTACAACGCGTCGGACGCCCTTTGGCAACCCCGTTGTGCCAGACGTGTACATCATCGTCTCCGTCACCCCCGCTTGAAGCTCCTGAAGAGGCTCGAATTCCTGCAACCAAGCCTCCCATTCTTGATAATTAGCGCCTTGATAAATACTCGATAATCCGTACGCATTAATAATCTCTGGTGGAGTTGGCACTACCAAAATCCTGAGAGAACCGGGGATCTGACCCTTCACTTTAATCAGCAGATCCGTGTGCACCACGAGAACTCTTGCTTCGCTGTCTCGGAGAATATGCCCTATCTCCAACTCCGTTAAATGCCAATTAATCAGAACTGCGTAAATCCCGGCAGCTTGAGCAGCGAAGGTCGCTTCAAAAAAAACGAAGTCGTTACGTAACAACAAAGCGATAGCATCTCCGGGTTGAATATCCATATCAACCAGTCCGCTCGCTGCCTGCAATGCATTGCGTTGAATGTCTTCTTGGGACCTATGTCGATCACCGCTAATTATCCCATTAAGTAATTTCATAATTTACATCCCCGCTTGTCGATCCTCGCTCTGAGATAGACATGGTTTTCCTAGCTCTGAGATAGACATGGTTTTCTATTTAAATATCACCTGCTTGAGACGCTTAAAAGCCGGGCTGTATATAGCCATATGTTAGCAAGTTAGAGCTTGTTAAAATGATGGCAGAAATTTATTTATATTTGAATATTTCAACTTGTCTCGACGCCCTCCAGCGTTTGGTGTCGAACTTGCTTATATTTTTAGGTGTTCTATCAATTTAAGTTGCTGAGAAATAATGGTACTCTTCAATTGACCACTTGGACTTTGGATCAAAAGAATATGCTCGACGACGCCAGAGTTTGCCATATTCGGGTTAGTTTAAATATTGGATTATCGTAATAAGGTGTTAAAACGACGAAAGCTAATCATAAATTTTTAGAATGGTAAGTAGGATTGAAAAAATAATACACGCGCAAACTCCTGAGCAGGATAGCCCTGCCCCAATGAATGTAAGAGAGAGAAACACTCTCAGGGTGGCCTTTGTACATGCGCCAGACCCCATGTACGCTGACACTCAGAATTATGGCGCCAAATTTATGCCTGTCTGGGCATATACCTTGGCTTCTCATATCCCAGATGACGGCCGTTTTAAGATAACACTCTACGATAATCGTTTTGAAGGCGATGCAAACATCGAAGAGCACGACCTATTTCTGTTTAGTGGTATTAATCAAGACTTCGGTAATTTGGAGAGTGTTCGGAACAAATTGAAGGGTCGTTATCCTGCTGCTAAATCAATAATTGGCGGTCCGATATGCTGGTCGTTCGAGCAAGCCGGAAGCCTTCAACAACTTAAAAACTTCGACTATGTTTTCATCGGTGATGGAGAGCATGAAATAGCAAGTCTACTGGAGAATATTCGGACTAAGGCTCCAGTGAATCACATTTTGCACTCAAAAGGTCGTTTTCCAATTTCTGATGCACGGCCATTCCATAAACCAATGCTGAATAATACTGTCGGTCGTTATTACGGCGCTGTGCTAGAGGTATCCAGAGGGTGCCCGTTTCTTTGCGAATTTTGTGATATACGTATTTTACCCGACAATAATAGATCCCATAACAAATCACCAGAACTTATCGTCTCAGAGCTCGACCACCTGGGCAGTTTAGGGGTAAAGCAAGTGCTCTTTGCCTGTGACAACTTTATTGGGGAGCCCCGCTGGGCGGAAGAGGTAATTGATAAAATTCTTGAGTGGCAAGAACGAACGGGATACCGGCTGAGCCTTTATACTTGGCTCACCATCAACTTATATAAGTTTGATAGCTTGATGGAGAAGATGCGTCGTGCTGGATTCGATATGCTTTTTATTGGGATTGAAAGTTTCAGCCGTAATTCCTTGTTGGAAACTGCAAAGGTCCAAAATACGGCGCCAAATATGATCGAGGTTGTAAGACACATTCAATCATACGGCTTCATTGTAGTTGCCGGATTAATTTTTGGATTTGATTCAGATACTGAGGCTTCTTTCGATGAAACTTTGGTCGGGTTAAGTGATAGCGCCCTTTTATCTGGGGACCCCAGTCTTTTAACAGCACTGCCGGGGACACCATTATATCGGCGCATGAAGCTTTCCAGTCGATTGCGGAAGGTGCGGTTTGGTCTGGGGGGATACAAATATCAAACCAATATTAAATATCTACTGCCACGTGAAAAAATAGTTGAAGGATATCAAAAGTTTGTTACTGGTTTTTGTGATGGGAGGTACCAGTACAAGCGGTTCAAGAGTTTTATGGATCTACTTGAGGAGGGAAACTTCGTAGCTATGGAAGGAAAGGGTTTTGGAAACCTTAATTTATTTCTGAAAATGATTTTAAAAAACCAAGCTGCCATGTTCCAAATGACCCAACGCCTAATCCGATTTTCTGCCAGTCCACTGAACGTTTATTGGGCGATCCGCGGATTTATTTTAGCATTATCTCGGAGCGATCGTGGTGGCTTCGGTTATTTCCAATTTTGGTTTTTCGCTTGGACAAACGCAATCTTAAAATACCGGTATATTTCGAATGAAGATTTCGATATTGAAAGTGTCGAACCCGGGTTCGATCTCCGCAATATCCTTCCGACCAATTATAGCCAAACTGCCGATGAGGCTATACCGACCGGAAAAATTAAAGCTCAATTACGTGCAACGACAACTCAGTTAAAAACCATCATTGCTGAAGGCGCAACTTAATATTCCTCAAAATAGTTCCAGCTGTGATATCAGACCTTTTTAACGCAAAAATTAGATAGCCCTAAACTCGGGATGATTGCTCAAGTATCGAATAGGCTACAGTGGTTAGTTTTCTCAGAAGACAACAACGGCATGAGAGAGTATTAACGCATATTAGGAGTAAACGCTTAACAACTAAGGTAGTTGGATCTTGCAAAACTGCGCAGGTTTTCCATCTTGATAACTTAATCAGATTGAGGAGAGAAAAATGAGCGGAACCGAGGCAGATTACCCAGCAACACAAAGACATATTGCCAAAGGGGACTGGAACCCAATTTGGGATAAACTACAAAAACTTGATCCTGCCTATCTTGAGGCCTATCTGCAGTTTCGCAGCGTGCCTCACGAGACCGGTCCACTTGAGCCAAAATATAAAGAGTTAATAATGATCGCAATAAACGTGGCGACAACGCATCTGTATGGATCAGGCGCACGTCGACACATTCAGAATGCTTTAAAAGCCGGTGCAACACCTGAGGAAATCATGGAAACAATTCAATTAACCACGGTGATGGGAATACATGCGATGAATTTGGCAGTTCCTATACTAATTGAAGAGTGTTCCCTTTTAAATGCAAGTGATGAAGGCAGCGAACACATCAATAAAGCCTGAGATTTTGATCCAAGCGTGGGCGGCACATCCTCTTTATTTAGCGCAATTAAGAGCCCACGTCTTCCGGCACGTATAAAAAAATTTGTTTTTAAAGTCCTTATGAACAAAACCCTTAGCTTTTAAAAAACAAACTTCTTTGTTATAATATAATTGCCTTGGTTAGAGATTGACTTTCAATATCTGGGCCTACAGAACCGTAAAATTAGCGTATACAAATAAAGTATGTTGCAAAGCTGATAGCAGTCTCAAGTTTCTCGACAACCATTACAGCGACGACGATATCGATGAAGCTTGTTTAGGTGGTATTTCGCTTTACCCTATAAATGTCACACAACTTTAAAAAATGATCCGGAATTCAATTTCACCGTTTAAATAAAAAAAGAAATTATAAGTAGAGAAAAAACTAATACTCGAAGCAATTAATTACGCGAAGAATCCTGTAATTTATCTCTCAAATTAGTTACAATTATATGTCGAAAATCCAGGAAAAAAGAATAGCAATTGTTGGGGCTGGGCTCTGTGGGCTGGCTTGCGCCGATAAATTAAAACAGTATGGTTTGTCACCGATAGTTTTTGAAAAAAGTCGGGATGTAGGTGGCCGGTTAGCAACCAGAAAACTAAAGGATGGATCAGAGTTTGACCACGGCACGCAATACATAGTTTCAAAGGGTACAGAGTTTCAATCCTATATCGAAAATGCCATTAAAACTCAAAATGCCGCCGAATGGCTGTTTAACTCTGATCAACGTGATCTGAAAACCTTTACAAGATCCGTGGTCGGATTCCCCAGAATGAGCGCTTTCGTAAAACCCCTAACCACCAATATTGAGGTGCGTTTAAATACATATGTGGAATATATTGAGCAATTGGACGGGGCATGGTCGTTAACCTTGGGCGGAGACGGTCTTAGAGAGCTCGTCGATATTGTAATGCTAGCGGTGCCTGCACCTCAAGTGCTCCGTCTAATCAAATCATCATCACAATTAAACAAACAGCTAAGCACAGTATCGATGGACCCATGCTTAACATTAATAGTGGGCTTTGGGGGGACCGCATTCCCAAAATTTGAAACCTACAAGTCTGAAATCGGCGATATTGCGTGGATGGCACGAAACAATGTAAAACCTGGGCGCAATCAAGGCTTAGATTGTTGGGTGGTCCACGCTAATCGAGAGTGGAGCACAAAATATATAGATATTAATCACGACGAGATTACAAAACTTCTTTTAAGACGATTTGCTGAGTTTAGTCATGAAAAAATCCCAGAAATACACTACATTAGTGCGCATAAATGGCGTTACGCAGTAACGAAAATTTCCTTGGGCCAACCATTCATTAAAACCTCGAATAATTCTTTATTTATCGGGGGAGATTGGTGCCTAGGTTCATGCGCGGAAAATGCTTACGAAAGTGGGTTAGCCGCAGCATCTGCAATTCTTGAGTCTCTAAATTAGAATCTCCACAAGTTCTAATCTTGGCTATAATTTGCAAGAATTCTATCTCCTTGAAACAGCACGTGCTGTCCACCGATATATTTTCTGAGTTAAAAAAAGATTAAGCCCACCCTGAACTTGAATTTTCGCCAATACCTCACACAGATCCAAAACTAAGACAGGCTGATATCCTTCTTTACCTCTTTTGTGCTCTGAAAAATTATTAGTAATCGACCCGATATGCACCAAATGATTGTCGTCATAAGCAGTGATTAATTTTTTAACGAGATTAAATTTATTAATTAGTCAGCTACATCTTCGGCAAATAAATCAAGGAAGAAATGATCAGCGTCCTCAACCACCGCAAGAACAACTTTGCGATTATCAGCCGGCGGTTTTGTCCGTGCGATTAAACTCTTTACCAGACTATCCTTTGTTCCCGCGACAATCAGCACAGGAAGATCTAATTCCGGTAGAAGTGCAATAGTGTCGGTCCGAAGGTCTCGACCATAATATGCGATGAAACTCTCAGCTGTAGCATCAGCCCCTCTACAATATAATAGACCGACCCCCCTCATGAAGTGACGTTCTTTACCTGCCCTGACCAAAGACTCAGCCTGAGACATTACTTTACGAAAGGGTTGGCCATGATTCTGCTCGTAGGACATTGGTGCCCCCCCCCGCCCAAAGAAGGAGCCATTAAGACCAACTTTGACAGAAATGAGTGGCCATGCTCGGTCACAAACCGCGCCGCTTGGTTGCCGACCCGGTAATGACCAAATAATGTAATGTCATCAACTCCTTTAGCCTCTAACCAATCAAACTAAATACTTATCTCCTCTAAGACGAATAATATTACTAAGGAGCGAGGCGAGTCGTATCTCCGATATTCGGTGCAAGGAGTTGAGAGAGCAATTAGCCGACTTGTACTTACGCGGGCAGAACTGACACAAGGGATGTTCGATGCGACCGTGTCGCTAACCTACAATATCGCCACTGTCGCCCTTCAGCGAAGTACAATCCGCCAACGCTTGATGCGGGGCGAGTACGAGGGCGCAGCTGTCATATGGTGGCAGTTCCGGCGTGGGGGCGGGCGCATACTTCCCGGGCTGGTAAAATGCCGGGAAACAGAGCGTCAGCTGTTCTGTAGCGATTGGTAAAACACTAAAAGAACATTACTCCCCAATTTACCCCCACAAATATGGGGGTTGAAGTGTATGTTCACTGTATGTTGCTGCAATTCTTTTTAAATTATTAGAATTTTCGATCTGTTTTAAAGCACTGTAATTACTAAATAAATTGGCGGACAGGTCCTCCACCAACTATCACGCTAAGCAACGGTTTTTACTTAACGAATAGGATCATAACACAATTTGGTCCCAAAGGCAGTCCCAAAATTTGGTGATAGGCAGCAAAAAAGTAACGGTGTTATCTTGCGTTACACGCGCACCCTTTTGGTTT
>MDTB01002123.1_pt1 | contig 131141 bp, 103 predicted proteins | sample 811161 | NCBI WGS metagenome assembly MDTB01 (sample SAMN05326650, study PRJNA326480) | marine metagenome | isolation source: seawater | place: Mediterranean Sea | collected 2009 | reverse complement strand
TCCTGGGCCACTGGCTCTATGTCAGCCCCTGCTGAGTCCTTCAGGTAGTGCTGGTCGCGCTCGAACTCCGTAGGTACGTGCTGGGCGAAGACCGAGATCCCCGTGAGCCCCGTCGTATCGATCGTGTAGGTGGAGTCGTCACCAGTTCCGACGTGGAGCTCGAAGCACGAGCCTTCTGCGGCTATGGAGGTGATTGACTCGCCGTCCTCGACGACTGTGCAAGATTCTCCTTCGATCATAGTCTCTGCATCTTCTTCAGATGCATGAATTGCTTCCTCATTGGGTGTAGATGTCGGGAATATGACTATCCTCATCGAGGGATCGGCATAAGCTCCGTCGACCTTCTGCATGGACCATGTGTGAGAGTTGTCTGAAACCTCGAACACTCCGGCCCACTCGAAAGCACCCGCGCCATGGCCATGGTGATCGTGGTGGGCGTGGCCCCCTGGCATCTTCAGTACGGCCATGTTGAAATCGTCGTTGTGATCTTCCTCGAACTCCAATACGTGCTCCCCTTCCTCCATGTGGAAGATTGAGATGACAGTGTCAGTCGGGCATCCCTCCGCGTTCTCGATAGTCTCCTCGACCTCGGCATGATGGTGTTCCTCGTGATCGTGCTCGTCTTCTTCTGTTTCGTTGTCTTGAGTGTCGTTGCTATCCTCATCTTCATGCTCGTCATGACCGAGTGTGGTGCTCTCGAACGGCCCATTGGTTAGAAGGTCGCACAGATCTGAAATCAGCATTGATTCGTAATCCAGTGCAGTCTCTCCAGTAGGCATAGAGTGGGTTTGAATCGATGTCGGTGCGTTGTCACCTAGAGAAGCAAGAGCAGTATCTACCCAAGGCTCCAAGTTCAAACCGTGGTAAAAGAATATGTCACTTTCCTGCATCCTGACTATGTCTGCAGCGGATGGCTCATAGTCGTGAACGGGAACGTTAGATGGCACCATCAGATCCACGTTGATGGTGTCCCCTCCGATAGCGGAGACCAGTTGGCCGACGTGGTATGTTGAAACCATGGCGTTACCGAGTGCTTCAGTCTCGTCGTCTTCAGATCTGTCCAGGCATCCTGCCATGCTCGAGAAAAGCATCATCAGGGCTGTTAGTATCACTGTACTTCGTGTGTTCATGGGCCCGCCGCAAAATAATATCTATTTAAGAGAGACTAATAATTAGATAAAAGAAAATTATTATTAGTAAGGATCATTTCGTTAAATTGTGAGTCAGATAATCTCCTTCAGTGCTGATAGGGATTTTGCTAAAGATTTCGATAATTTGATAGAGCGATCTGGCTATAAAAATCGAAGTCGGTTCATTAGAGATGCATCATTATTCTTCGCTGAGATGCAACAGAGAGGGGATTTAGCTGAAATAGAAAAAGACATGATAGTCGAGGGGCACTTGGTAGTTTACTATCAGCATGACCATGGAAAGGGACAGAAATTACTTGATCTTCGCCATTCGGATATGGTCGAGGTTGCGTCATACACACATAGTAGTCTAAAGCACAGCCATTCATGCGTGGACTTGCTTCAACTGAAAGGGACTGCAGGCAATATACGATTCGTAATAGAAGATCTTCAGAACACCGCTCATGTGGATAAAGTCACTTTCGTCTTAGCTCCATTGAGAGATGACGGCTGTTGTTGATTTCTCTTATCCAAAACATCTTATTTTGACTCTCAAATTTTCTGCGTCACGACTAAGTATTGAGGATGGCTGCTTGTATCATTACCATGGAACAGCCTTCTAGTCAAGCAATGAGAGGTAGAATTCTAGGAAATAAAGCATTCAGGGCTTTCTTGGTCTTCTCGATATTTCGTGCTATCTATGGCGCAGGTATTCTGGTTGTCACATATTTTCTTGCGACGAGCGAAGAGGCTCCATTGTGGGTGTCGATTATCTTCCTACTATCTTCTATGATATTGTCAAGAGTTATTTTTCGATCTATCAAGAGAAAGTGGCCGAGATTATTCTCATAGAGATTCTCCAAGCCCCCTCATGATGGAACTAGCAGACTCAACGCTTTTGATTGTCTCGACGCTCTTTCCGGCAGACCATATGTCTGATGACTTGGCCCCAATGGACATCTTCCTCCAGCGTCTGAATGAGATTATGTTCAAAATCCATCTAATCCTGTGCTTGAATCTCCCAGAAAGAAGAGCCCTTACTAGCCAAGAGTTCTCCCTGCGATAGCTAGGGGTCTTGATTACAGATACTGGGACGCCAGTGAGCTTGACAGTCCAATCAATGTCGTCCTCACCTGCTTCCACAATGGCCTTCTTGTAACCTACAGGCATGGAGCATTCTTCTGTAGCAATGAATCTAGTTCCCATCTGGACTCCGTCATACCCTATCTTGAGCGCCTCAATCAACTCCTTCTCGCTTCCAACCCCTCCTGCACATACCAGAGGAAGCCCGAGGTCAAATAGTGAATCGTACATCACTTGCATACTATCTTTGCCCAAATGGCCACCTGCTCTATTATTCACGCAAATCAGCCCATCTACACCGCATTCGACTCCTTTCTCAGCATGTAGCCTAGTAGTCACATCATGATACACGAATCCACCCCTTGAGTGAACCTTTTCGCAGACCCAGTCGGGTTTTCCGAGAGAGGTCACGAAGAATCTGATGCCCTCATCCAATGCGATGTCAATCCACTGAGACATCCTCTGCAGATACTTTTCATTTCCCTTTTCAATCAGTGCATTGAACCCAATAGGCGCATCAGTCTTCGACCTAATGTATCGAATTCCATCAATAAGACCTTGATAGATATCAGGCTTGTCAAATCCATGGACTGCGGTCAAAGATACGGGCTGAATGATTGCCATCCCTCCGCCATTTGCTGCTGCAGCGACCAGTTCAGGATTAGAGCAAGGGTACATGGCCCCACAAATGATCGGAAACTCCACACCAGAATGCTCGATAAGTCTGTTTCTCGTCATTCGAATCAGATCTTGGAATAAAGGATCAGAAATAACATTGATGTTGAAGAGTGCTCACTGAAATTGCTCAAATAGTGCTGTTTGCTGGGTGGCACATGGTTGACTTTCGACTCAGCGAAGAGCAGGTGATGATACGAGATATGGCTAGGGAATTTTGTGATGAGGAAATTATCCCCCATGCTGAGGAATGGGATAAGAGCGGGACATATCCGCTGGATGCGATTTCAAAGGCCCATGAGTTGGGCCTGCTGAATGTGACCATTCCTGAGAAGTATGGCGGAGCTGGCATGTCTACCGTGGATGAGATGATAATCTGCGAGGAGATGTCTAGGGGAGATCCTGGCTTCGGTACTGCTTCCTATCACACTATGCTTGCTTCATTCCCTGTCCTTACAGGAGGGACTGAAGAACAGAAGGAGAAGTACCTTGCAAGGGTATGTTCTGGGAAGCTAGCTGCATATTGCGTAACCGAACCGGACGCTGGTTCAGATGTACAGTCTCTAAAGACAGAGGCTGTTAGAGATGGCGATGAATATATCCTCAATGGTAGCAAGGCTTGGATCTCAGGTGCGGGTTACGCGGACTGGTTCTTTGTGCTTGCATATACCGATAAAAAGGCAGGATATGGTGGCCTCAGTGGTTTCATTGTAGATGCTGACTCCATCGGGGTGGAACTTGGGAAGAAAGAGGATAACATGGGTCAGAGATGCTCGGACACTAGAGGCGTGAATTTCACCGATGTGAGAGTCCCGGTATCAAATCTAGTCGGAGGGGTGGAGAATGGGGGATGGATGAATGCGATGAAGGCTTTTGATCACTCGAGACCCGCGGTCGCAGCTGCCGCAGTCGGAAACGCAAGAGGGGCGATGGAAGAAGCTTGGTCCTATGCCAAGGAAAGGAAGACTTTCGGAAAGCCAATCTCCAAGCATCAGTCAATCTCATTTATCCTAGCGGATATGGCTACTAAGATCGAGGCTGCCAGACTCCTAACCCTAAGTGCTGCCAATGCATTAGACCTAGGAGAAAGGGCGACTTTGAAGGCTGCACACGCTAAAAGGTTCGCAGCTGATATTTGCATGGAGGTCACTACCGACGCAGTCCAGGTTCTTGGGGGATATGGCTATTCTGAGGAGTATCCAGTTGCTAGAAGGATGAGAGGTGCGAAAATATACCAGATATTCGAAGGGACCAGTCAAATCCAGAGACTGATAATTAGTAGGGAGATGGAAGGTTCTTACTAGAGAATTTCATTTCGCTGCCTCAAAGTCTCTGCCGCGACAACTGCCATTGGAGCTTGTAGATTGTAAGACGGAATGAAACCAGACATGGGAACTCTGATTACTGAGTCTGATCTACTTAGTATTTCCTCGGATATTCCTTCACGTTCGCCACCGACTACAAGCAGGATGTCCCCGGTAAGATCTTCTTCCCATGGCGTCTTTCCCCCGCTGTCCTCCAACGAGATTATCCTAAATCCCGATTCTGAAGCTCTTCTGACTATTTCTACACCTCGAATCCAATGAACTGGCATGAATCTATGTGACTTCATGGAAGCCCGCTTTGCAGCCTTCTTTTCTTTATGGCTTAGATCGCCGTCGACAAAAACTGCATTCGCCCCGCTAACTTCTGCGGTTCTGATTGTGAATCCAATGTTTACCGGATAACGTGCTCCAGCAATAAGCCAAGAGACGCCTCCCTTATGCAGAATTTGATCAACAGATGCGTAGGGATCCCTGCCTACCAATGCAAGTATTGGCGGTGGAGAAGATCCTTGGTTCCTCCTAGACATTCTCCACATATCTTGCTTAGATGCATCACGAACTCTGATTCCTCTCTTTTCAGCTAGATTACGTAAATCTAAAGCTTCAGAGTCTTGTGAATCTCTGAGGAAAAGGATTAGATCTACTTCCTCGAACTCCAGAGCCTTGGAAACTTCGGCGGGACCGCATCTTTGCACTATTTCTGCTATGGGTCTAGATTATTCCTCTTTCTGTGAATAAGCATCAAAAGAATGTCCGAGAATTGGTATTTATGACTGCCCCCCTTGTGGGCTTTCCATGGAAATTACAAGGCAGAAAGTTCTCTTGTTTACATTCGTTTGCGGACCATTGGTTCTTGCTTCCTATGTTTACGGAGTATCTCATGCAGAGACGCCCATGGACCTCTGGGGAGGAATACCCCCAACCTGGAGGGTATACATAGTCCCATTCATGTTCATTGCAGCTTTAGGATTTCTGATTTACTGGTACGTGGTTTTCTTCCAATTCGATGATATTGCGTTTGAGTCACTCAGGTGGCCATGGATGGAATCCGATGGGAATGGAGCAACCAGGCTTCTTATCGCCTATGCTCTAATTATGATCCCGTCAGCAATGTGGATTGAGAGCACAATTTTTCATCTAGAGAGTGATTACTCGTGGACTCCAGCCCTAGTTATCGGAACATTATTTCTGACATCCGTTGGTAACGTCATGCTCGGACTTCTAGCATTTTCATCATATCAGGACGGAGTATCAGGCTCTCTCCTGATGATTGCTGGAGCGATAATGTTAGGGATTCAATGTATTCTAAATGACTTTGTGATATGGGTTTACAAATTTCCCTGGTGAGTGAATTAAACACCACAGACAACATTATGCTGAGCTTCTCGTGGCATAAACGTGAATTCTGCTTGGTTGATTACGGGTTCTTATTTCATAGCAATGGTTGTATTTGCAATTTGGGCTAGGAAGGACCTAGGTAAGGACGATGAATCGTACTATCTTGCAAATAGGAGCTTGAGTGGCCCGATTCTACTTGTAACTATGGCAGCAACCAATTTCAGTGCCTTCACAGTCTACGGATCCAGTGGAGCATCGTACAGAATTGGTCTATCTTTCCTACCAATAATGGCATTCGGGACAGGTTTCATGGCGGTTTCGATGTATTTTCTTGGTAAGAAGGTTCGATTGCGTTCTATTGAGATTGGAGCGATAACTGCCCCAGAGTTGGTTGTCGGGAGAACTGGTTCGAGGAGTGCTCAAGTATCCATGGCATCAATCCTAGTCCTTGCTACGATCCCATACTTGGCTCTCCAGCCTAGAGCCGCCGGGATTGTGGTTTCTTCTCTCTTCGGAGGCCCTGAGTGGATCGGAGCTGTTTCAATAACCGCATTGGTTGTTGCATACACACTTACTGGCGGTCTGAAGGCGGTAATTAGAACCGATACGGCTCAGGGAGCAATTGCCTTGGGATTACTATGGCTAGGACTAGTATTGGTTGTCAGTGATTCAGGAGGACTCAGCTCCGCTATGGCTGCCATATCTTCTTCGGAAGATACAGAGGGACTTCTGAGTAGGGCTGAAAATTACACTCTATTGATTTGGACTAGCACCATGCTGCTCTGGCTTTTCGCCGACCCTATGTTCCCTCAACTCTATCAAAGACTCTGTGCAGCTGAAAGTGATAGGTCGATAGGTAGGATGGCAACATTTTATCCGATAGTGGCTTGGCTAGCATTCCTCCCTCCCATATTGATTGGAACAATTGGGAACATTAACTACTCGGGACTAGATCGAGCGGGATCGGACAACATCCTACCGACTCTGATCCTGGATGTTGGTGGGGAATGGCTCGGCGGACTAGTGCTTGTGGCGGGTTTAGCTGCATTAATGTCAACTATGGACTCACAGCTACTAGCGACCGGTTCATTGGTGACAAGAGACCTTTTAACAAGTACCTCAGAAAATAAACGGGTAAGAGAAATAGTTATCGTTTCCCTTTCCATTTTGGGGCTCCTTCTATCGCTATGGTCCGATCTTTCGATTCTCGATCTGGGTTTACTCGCATTTTCTATGTACGCAGTAATGTTCCCTTCCGTCTTCTTAGTAGCAAACTGGGATTCGGTGGATGGCAGGGCTGTGATCTCTTCAATCATAGCCGGAGAGGCAATCGTTCTCCTGGCAGTTTTCTCTCCCGAATCTTTTGATGGTTGGTGGATCAGGCCCGAGGGAGGGGCGATGCCTACAGTAGTTATTCCCTCGGTAATTGCTTCTACAGGAGCCCTCATAGCGGCACAATGGCGTTTGAACAAGGGCCCTGGGTTCTTCAAGTCATTAGAGATTAAATGGACAATTATAATACCTGTAATCCCATTTTTAGGAATCTTTGTCTTGGCCCAAGACTTCTGGTGGTGGGATAATTCCAGCAGCTTCGTTTGGGGGCTGCCAATTTGGATCTGGTGGTCTGCGGCTCTATCCCTAGCCCAAACGGCAATAATGGCCCGAATAGTACAATTAGATTCTCCATAATAGGGAAGGCGTTTGTCCGTTAGAGTCAAGTCTGTTGTTCGCTTGATTGGGGCATGGGCGTGGCGCGAGCAATGCTATTCGGGACTCTCGCCGTTATTCCAGGAATGTTGTTAGCCCTTGCAGGACATCTTCTTACAGGAAGTCCTGATGATTGGAGTAACTTGGGGTGGTTGTCTTGCTATCTACCCTTTTTCGGGTGTGTAGGAATAGGAGTTTACCTTGGATTCAGAGATGACGGAGCTACCTCAATTGAGGAGGCTTGATCTTGCGTCGATCAGAGAAGGCGGAAATTATCGGAAGACAGCTCGATGATCTCTATCCTGACACCCCTGTCCCGCTTGATCACAGTGATCCCTACACCCTTCTAGTTGCAGTAATGCTATCTGCACAGACAACTGATAAGAAAGTGAATGAGGTGACTCCAGAGCTATTCGAAATCGCTGACTCACCAGAAAAGATGGTCGAGCTTTCTGTTGATGAAATAAAGCAAATTATTCGAGAAATCGGATTGGCCCCGACTAAGGCTAGGAATCTACGAAAGATGGCGGAGCAGATTCTGGCTGATGGCGGAGTCATCAGGCCAGACTGGGATTTTCTGGAGTCCTTAGCCGGAGTGGGGCATAAGACAGCAGGCGTGGTAATGTCTCAGGCGTTTGGTATTCCTGCATTCCCGGTTGACACGCATATCCATAGATTGGCAGCGAGATGGGGACTTTCAGACGGTAGAAACGTGATAAAAACAGAGAGAGACTTGAAGAATATTTTTCCTGAAGAATCATGGAACAGAAGACACCTCCAAATTATTTTCTTCGGAAGAGAATATTGCCCTTCGCTAAGGCATGATCTAACTGCCTGTCCGATATGCTCATGGGCCGCTACAAAAAAGAGAGTGAGAGAAGAGATGGGTGTTAGCTGATGGATGTCTTTTCGGGAAGAATTTCTTCATCGGGATTCTCTTCAGGAGATAGGATCGTAGTAGGCGACTGGAAGGAGTCCCCCCTAGGCAGTTTCACAAATATCATGTTGGCAAGAGCCGATGGTTCCAGGATTCTAATTTCTCCTTCAGAGAAACATGCTGAGTACGTGTCCAAACTTTACAATTTCGAGGAAGTAAGAATTCTGGATCTAGAGATTACCAGAGATAAAAGAAGTATCCGAATAGAGGGAGCTGGATTATCAATTAGAATGTCATGGGGGGTGTCTTTCGCAATACCCTTCTGGCGACCTCTTTGGTTCATAGCAACGGTAGAGAATTTATTAGCGAAAATTCTGTACGGAACCAAGACATATGGGCTGACCAAGGATGGTAGAAGGGAGTGGTACTCAATTAGATCTATTTCAAGAGTATCAATAACAGATGCTTCTCTTGATGGGAAGAGTCTCGGAGAAAGACAGGAGTTCGAGATTTCTGCATGTTTCGGTTTCAGTGAGCCACCGAGGAAGCCTTCTTCTGTTTCTCTGAAGTCTTACATAGACTAATGGTAGCCTTCATGAGTCACGTTCCACCCCAGGGGGCATGGCCGATGTGGAACTAGCAGTTGGAGATGATGCACCTGAGTTTGAGGCAGAGATTTCTGATGGCTCCACAGTGACACTCTCTGAGTTGCTCTCTTCGGGACAAAAGATCATCCTATACTTCTATCCCAGAGACAATACCCCCGGATGTACGACTCAGGCCTGTGACTTTAGGGACAACTTCGGTAGACTAGAGGGGGGCGGTTGGACTGTGATTGGAGTTTCTACTGATAGTGCTAAATCCCATAATAAATTCATACAAAAACATGAGTTGCCCTTCGAACTAATTGTTGATCAAGATGCGGTACTGCATGAAAAATTTGGCACTTGGAGAGAAAAGAGCATGTACGGAAAGACATACATGGGCACACTTAGATCGACATTCGCTATTGGTTCTGATGGAAAAATAGAATGGGTCGGTTATGGAGTAAAAACTAAGGGACATGTGGATTCACTAATTGATGCTTTGAAGGTAGAGTGAAATGAAGACTGATGCACATAGAAATCTAGTTGCTAAGTTTCTAGAAAAGTGCGTGATATATGCCAATGAATCAATAGCAAGGAAAGAATCTAGGGGGGACGAACCTGAGGAGATTTCGAAGTGGATTACATATCGTGATTTCACAGAGCATGCTCTAATGGAAGTTCGAAACGGTGATCTAGATGGTTGGTTCGAAGAAGAGTGATCGCGGGCTAATTCTGGATCGCTCGATCCGCAGAAGAAGTCCCCAATTTGTGCTTCTGGGTATCTACTCTCATCCTAGAACCAGCTATCATCAGAAGGGAGTCATCCTCATTCAAAGCGAACACTGGGAGGCCTGTCCTTTCACCCAAATCCTCAACCCTTCTTGAACAGACAGACTGCTGGCTTGGCATATGGCTTAGAGATTTTAGATCGACAATTACCATATCACCCATTGAGAGATTTCCCTCTATTCTGTCCAGATGTAATCGATGGAGCCCATCTGGTTGCATGTACAAAACTCTTCTAGAAGCCCTTTCCGAAATTCTCTCAGTCCTTTCGGACCACCTGGACTCGCCGAGATCGTGGAACTTATTCCCTGGCTTCGGCCCTGGTTCAGTTGCACCCAAAATACCCCTCCTCCCATCCTTAGGAGTAGCATTCGGGTTTGGCAATCCAAGGAGCCGGAACAGGTTGACCACATGTTGCCAGAGGACTACTCCTCAAAGAGTGCTTCTATGTCTTCGAGATCTAGCGAGGCTTTTGCTTCTTCCAGGTCGGGCGCCGAGGGAATTCCCTGGACATCCAATGAAGTCGGTTTTTGACCGGTTAGCTCCTCGAAGACTCCATCCAAGTTTGCCAATATTTGGTCATCTGATTTCGAGAAGGAAGGTTCAGAGTCATTATTCTCCGAGATTCCTTTTTCATGTGAAGGGCCTAGATCGTCGAAAGCTGCATCCATATCAATTGGTTCGTCGCTCTTAGTTGGTTTCTTATTGTTAGAAAAATTCCTATTTGAAATAATAAATATTACAACCATAAAAATTAGTGAAACAATTGAGATAGGGATGAGATTAGATAGAAGACTTTCTGAGAGGCTTTTAGGAGGGTCTGCGACCTGTAAGTCCATGGTAACAGAGTGGCTAGAACTATCATCAATTACTGTCAGCTTGACTTTCTTTGGGCCTCCGGAATCATAGGTGAATTCGATCCACCTCCCAGAGAAGTCTACATCATTAGATGGATCGCCATCCTCATCGGAGTCATCTAAGATATCGATATCCCAGTTGAATATCAGGGAGTCCATGTCAAGCTCTGAGTCTATTGTCCCATTTGCTGAGAGGATTGTCGACTCTCCAGAAGATAAATTGGGAGTTTCTACAGATGCTAGCACCTGAGGGGGGACGTTGATAACATCGAATGTGAACTCCAATGAGTCCGTTTCGCCATCATCATCGAATGTGAAGAAAATAATTGAATCTGGGGATGAGTGGGAGTCTGGCCATGAATGGACCAAAACTCTTGAATTGCGGTCGCAGTCATTTCTATCGTCCCCATCGGAATCGGAATCGGAAAATGGATCCATATCATAACAGAAGCCTAATCCTTCGATGTCATTTTCTGTATCTGTCACCATAGGATCAATGATGAACTCCTCATCTTCTTCCAGTTCTCCGATAGATGTTGTCATGGTGGAGATAGTGGGAGGTAGATTTTCAATAAATATGGGAATTAATTCCAGATTTGTGCTGGCTCCATCGTTATCGAAGGCCTGCAATGTTGCCAGATGCATTCCAGAGGTATTGTATCTTATTCCTGACATTACGCTAATTGCACCCGTAGATGAAAAGTTGAGTTCAGGGTAATCTTCTGCGTCAGGTTTCCACAGGTAATTCAATGACTCTATATCGTTCTCAGAATCTTCAGCCTGCCCCCAGAAAGTCAATTCATCGCCCTCATTAGCTGTGAAGAAGTTTCGATCATTTCTGAAGAGGCGCTCTTCATCGCGATAAATCTCTATTGTGGGGTTACTAGGGGCGACGTTCCTCACAATTACTGAGTGATTTGCAACTGTGGTTTCGCCGTCGTCATCGGTAGCAATTATCTCTATCGATAAATTTCCCTCTATTGACGGCGAAATAGTACATGTTTGCCCAATCCTACCCTCAAGACAATCCTCGCCCCATAGAAGCGTCACTGAAGCTTCGGAGTTAGAAGTATCATTGTCGAATAGCTCTATTACTCTGAAGGTAATTTGGGCTGACACAAGAACATCGCTTTCATCGGAACCGATAGAAATTATTGGTGGACGATTATGAATCAAAACTGTGGTTGTGGCTGATGAAGAGTCTCCTTCTTCGTCTGAGACAATAAGAGTGACTGAGTACTCGCCATCATCACTCCATGACCAATTTGAGACACAATCATCATCTAGAAGATTTACCAGTTCCCCTTCAGTATCTTCTATCAGGAACTGGCAGAACGTTGCGCCGCCGTCTGGATCATTGGAGGTTGCCCCATCAAAGAAGACTTCATCCCCGGTCATTGCTTCTGAAAGGATTGAGAGTTCGGCCACAGGAAGAGCTCCGACAAACAATACTAGAGATCCTTGGTTGTTTGTTCTGTTTCCGTCCTGTTCAATTTCCTCGAATGGATCTACTTCGAAGTAGATATAGACGTTGCCCAATGATTGGGATACTGGTATTGTCCAGTTCAGTTCGATCCTCGATTCCTCGAGGCTATTCAGAGGAGGAACCATTCCCGATACTTCATCCCCTCCTGGGACGCTGATACTAATCGAAGAAGCAGGGGATTGTATCAGACCCCTGTTCTGCACCGGGAAAGAGAATGTCAAAATATCTCCCGATACTGCATTGAATCCAGAATTAGGATCGAGGAGGATCGATTCTTCGCTCGATGTCCTATTCCTGTGTACAGTTACTCCCGAAGATCTTGCTAAGAGATCAATCTCGTGTACCTCCGAGTCTATTACCAAGGTGGAAGCTCCGATGATGCTTCCTGATTGCGTCCAGGCAATTAGGCCGTGGCTCCCCAACTCTCCTTCGCCAAATGAGTCATCGGGCTTATCTCCTGAGTCAAATATCAGATGACAGGTTCCATTCTGGTCCGTGGTTAAATTCTGAAAAAATTGCTCGGACTCGTATCTAAACTGGATATCCTCGCCACTGATTGGCTGTCCTTGGTCCGTAGCATTGATCCAAGCCGAAATCTGTATACCAGTTGGTGATAGGGGATACTCGACTTCAACGGTCAAAATCTTGTTTCGAGTTACTGGCTGGTAGCTCACAAGTTCGTGGACTGCGAGAAAACCAAATGCCTGCGTCAATGAGCTTTTCACCTCTCCTCTGACTTCTGGGCAATACCAATTGTAACCTATCTGGTCCCCTTCTGAGTCGTAAGCTGTCACATTGTATGACTGGTAGCAACTCGGATATGGGACCCCTGAGCTTCCCTTGCTGATTACGGTCCAGCTAGTGCTGTTAGAGTCGTTTGTATCATCGGGGATGTCCACATAATTACTCTCACCGCTATACTCTGTTTCTTGAGCGTATTCCATTTGCCAAGTCTCCCCAACTGAAATTGGAAAATCATAGTTCTCCAATGGGGGATAATATGAATTTTCAACAGAAAGGATTCCAATGGTCTGATTTAGCCAATTCCAATCCACACAGGTCCCGAAAACGGATGGCCAGAAGTAGACGTTTACCTCTGCTTCCTGGGAAAATGTGGCTAAATCTGAAGCTCTGATTATCTCTGTTGTCACCATATCTACGAACAGGCAACCATCAGTACCATCGATAGAAATTATGCCTCCTGAGTCATAATTTCCTTCAGAAACCACTCTGTAGGCCAAGGTTTCATTTCCAGAAAGGTTTGTCAGGAAAATTTCTTCCACCGTTCTATCCAGTGTGCCTTGAAGAGTCTCGACGTTAGTAGAGACACCTGAGTCTGACACAAAGTCTCCTACGTCCAAATAACCTTCATACATCCAATTATCATTTTCCATCCAATCCGGTATTTCGCTGGTGGCAATATTCCTGGAGATCGCTACACTATGTGTGGGGATGCTGGAAAATTCTGAAGATTCAAGACATTCTACTGCTAAGGAAATCGGAGCACCGATGATTATTGCAATTAGAAGCAAAGCCCTGTTGGACGGGTTACCCATGCATTGGCATGGCGCTCTACTCAATAACGTTAGTAAGCGAACTATAGAAGATCTGCTAGCTCGTCTTTGATCTGCTCTACAGCTTCAAGAATCTCGTCTTTGTGTCTAGCCCCTGTAATTACCATTTTTCCACTACCGAAAATCAGGCAAACTACTCTAGGATAGTCCAATCTGTAAATGAGGCCTGGGAACTGTTCTGGTTCATATTCCACCTTATCAAATGGTAGATGGAATGTCAGATTGTTTAGATTTAGCTTCCTAGGCAGAGCTGCAAGTGGTTCTCCCTTCAGAATTCCTCTAATCCTTGAATCCTCGTTTTCTACTTCTTCATCGGTTGCAGCCCTAATTCCGTCGCCTTCATCGATTACCCTGGTGTTGATGTCATCCATCTTGGCCACTTCTCCGTAATCCTCGGGATAGAATAGGGAGTAGGTTGCTACCATATTTTGAACTTCGATCTCAACGTCCTTTAGTTCCCATGTTTCAATCCCAGCATTTCTAAGGTCTCCGATCATCCTTTCGATACCTGTTTGGATGTTGTCCTCATTTTTCCCACCAGTACAAACAGCCCTGCCTGATCTGAACATCAGTATAGCTAGCTTTGGGTCAACTACCCTGTAAACTACTCCTGGGAACTGCTCTGGTTCGTATTCGCAGTTTAACTGGATTGCAATATCTGGAAGGTCAAGTTCCTCCGCAACTCTGGTAGAAGCTACTACATTGACTACAGTGAGTCTTTCTTCATCGCTTAGCATGGGTTGTGCGATAAATTCCTGCTTATAAATCGTTATATAAATCGGTCTTACTAATTTTTTGCTATTTGTGAAGGATCATATCGCTCTAACCCCTTCTGCACCAAGTCTAGTGATTAATGGGGAACCGCCTGAAATCTCAATTGCCTCTGCCACCCTTGAAGGATTATTTGTCAAGGATACCATACACCCTCCGCCACCCGCTCCAGTCAATTTGGATCCTAGAGAGTGAGTCTTTGCCGCCTCTACCATCTGATCTAGTTTTGGAGTGCTTACCTCCAATATCCGTAGCCTCTCATGGCATGCATCCATGGCTAGGCCGAGCCCCTCAAGATTTCCTGCAGATAAAGCGGTTAATCCCGCTGTTGTTATCCTTGAAATCGATTCCATTTCTGAAATCATCTCGGGGTTGTTTGAAATTAGCTTTGCGACCTTTGCCACCATCCTTCCAGTTGGAGAAGTCTCTCCTGAAAATCCGATGACAAGGAATGCATCCTCCAAATTAGAGGGAATCGTTGCGGTATTAATTGCCCATTCTCTTTTACCCTCGGGAGTAGTCAAACTAGTATCGAAAACATGGACAGTTCCAGGTACCCTATCCCCGGATACCACAACGCACCCGCCCAAAGCACTTGTTGCTGTATCTGTTGGACTAGCCCTACCCTTCTGAGCAAAGGCTTCTGCAGAATGGGCCATTTTAGCTAATTCGACATTATCAAGGAGGGAATCTGGATTAATGTGTAAATGCAATGCTGCAGCGAATGCGTTGGAAAGTGATGCTGAAGATCCCATCCCAGCTGCTGAAAACAGATCACTCTCTACATCGATCTTCAGAGGAGGGCCATCGTACTGGAATAAATTCTGAATTATATGTTCGATGTGTGGATGCCGAGAGGGTTCGAATAGATTTCCTTCTAGAGTCCAATTTGAAGACTCATTGACACTTACTGTGACTCCTTGATCGATAGCTACAGCAACTGCGGGATGCCCGAAGACAACGGCATGCTCTCCGAAAAGTATGCACTTTCCGGGCGCGAATGCTTTCGCCATGTATACTGGCTGCCCAAATAGGACATGATTGTTGGCCTAATTAGCGGTTGTTTGAAGGCCTTATTAGTGATCGGAAGCATATCAGCAGCCCTGAATGAGGAGCCCCCATGAAACATCCACTTCTGCAAACTTACGGTCCCTTTGATGGTTGGATGGTTCTACTTGCTATGGGGTCAATCTCCATAGGATTCTTTGTCTATCAAGTCCAGAAAGCAACAAGACTAGTCCTAGTAGGCGCCAAAGACTCGAGATTTGACTCATGGATTCCCAGAATTAAGGAGTTCATTGTTGGATGGCTTGGACAGAAAAAGGTGCTAAGAGACAGGGTCGCTGGAACAATGCACGTACTAATGTTCTGGGGTTTTCTGATGCTAGCCTCGGATATGCTAGACCTAGCGACGGCAAACTCATTCTCTGGAAAGGTCCTTCCAGAGCTACTTGTAGGGCCTTGGAATGGCATGGTTGAGCTCGGTTACACAATGGCGCTCATTGGTTGTGTTTCCGCCCTGATTAGGAGGATCTTGTTCACTCCCGAGAAGCTGAAGGGGAAATCGCAGCTAGAAGGAAATGCTATCCTTCTACTAATTTTTACAATTACTTCCACTTCTTTCATGATTGAGTCCAAGGAGGATCCAAGCAGTTTCTGGGAACCAATTGGATACAAGTTCTACGAATTCGGACTATCCGATGGAACTGTAGTTCTAGCTTACTGGCTCCACATGTTGGCGATTTCCGTGTTCCTATTCCTAATCCCGCTTTCGAAGCACATGCATTTGGTAATGGCAGTTCCGAATGTATTCTTTCACGATACAGGGCCGAGTGCCAAGATGCGCCCTCTAGCCGTTGGCGATGATGGAAAAGCAGTACCCTTGGAGGATTTAGATATAGATTCCTTTGGAGTGAGCTCTTATGACCAATACACGTGGAGGCAATTGATCGATGGTTGGTCTTGTACTTCCTGTGCAAGGTGCCAAGATGTTTGTCCTGCTTATGCATCTGGAAAGGGCTTGAATCCCATGCAAGTCATTCACGATGTGAGGGACTATGCTAATGAGCACGCCCCTCTCTTGCTATCTGGAGGGAAACCGGAAGAAACGATGATGGAGAGGATTACCGATGAAGCGGTCTGGGCATGTACGACTTGCAATGCTTGCGTTGACGTATGCCCCCTATACATTGAGCATGTGCCTAAACTCACGGATCTGAGAAGAAATGCAATGATGGAGACGATGGAGTATCCGGAGATCCTGAATAATGCGATGGGAAATATCGAATCAGCCTCAAATCCGTACGGATTTGGGGATCATGAAAGAGCAGATTGGGCTTCAGACCTGGATGTTAAGATCGGAGAGCCTGCGGAATACATCTACTTCGTAGGCTGTGCAGCCAGCTTTGATGAAAGAAATCAGAAAGTGGCTAGATCTACTATCTCCCTATTGAAAGAAGCTGGTTTGGATGTTGGAATCCTTGGGATGCAGGAGGGTTGTTCGGGAGATCCTGCCCGCAGAGCAGGAAATGAGTATCTCTTCCAGATGCTTGCAGAAACTAACATGATGACTTTCCAGGAGCTTGGAGTCAAGCGAATAATTGCTTCCTGTCCACACTGTTTTCATACGTTAGGAAAGGAGTATGGCGACTATGGGGGAGAAGATCTCGAGGTTTTCCACCATTCCGAGATACTAGCCAAATTACAGGAAGAGGGGAGGTTGCCCGAGGTAGACAAAAACGGACGGAGTGTGACATTCCACGATCCCTGCTACCTTGGTAGAATAGGCGGAATTATTGACGAGCCAAGGAGCGTTATAGGAGGAGTCGATGTAGAGACTGAGAAGAGTGGCAGAGATTCTTTCTGCTGCGGTGCAGGTGGGGCACAGATGTGGATGGAGGAGGATGCTGACAAGAGAGTCAATGTGATTCGTGCAAAGGAGCTGGCTGAAACGGGTTGCGATACGGTCGCAGTAGGTTGCCCATTCTGCTCTGTAATGGTCAAAGACGGTCTTGATGCGGTAGGGTCAGAAATGGAAGTTATGGACGTAGCTGAGATACTTTGGGAGCAGATTGTTGCCAAGGATAATGAGATTCAAGAGGCTGTCTCAAAGAGTCAGGGGTAGAAAACATGAGTTACACCAATGAGTTAAACCAGTAGTGACCATGATAAGTAACCGGCTCTGGCCTAAAATATGGGAGAGGGATTCACCTTTCTAGGGATGACTGTACCAAAGATAGCGATGATAAATGGAGGTGTCCTAGTACTTTGGGGAATAGCATCCTACTTTCTCCAAGATGCGGATCCTCGTTCAATTACAGCACTAATTCCTGCCATCATTGGATTTCCGATGGTGGTTCTAGGCGTTCTTTCCATACTGAACGAAGAAAATAGGCATCACTACATGCACGCATCGATGGTTTTCGCATTAGTGATGATATTGGGGGGAGCCAGAGTTTTTTTCTCTGATATGTCAACCCTGGCAGCTACCTCCCACCTCCTACTAATAGTCACAGGATCTTCATTTACCTTTGTAGGGATTAAATCTTTTAGGCACGCTAGGATTCAAAGAGAGGGCCTGGTGGGCTCGCAATGAGGCCAGTGATTGGGATCACTTGCTCCATGAGAAACGCTTCTTATGGGGCGTGGAATAATCATGCGGCAATACTCCCATCCGATTATCTATTGAAAATCGATGAGGCTGGAGGAAGACCTCTGATAATTCCGCCAGTAGGGGATATGACTGAAATTATGAGTCAAATAGACGGCTTGATAATTTCAGGGGGGCCGGATATCGATCCTGCAAATTATTCACAAGATCCAGATGAGCAGACCACCGACTTCGATCGGAATCAGGATGAAACAGAGATAGGCTTAATCCGATATGCTCTAGAAAAAGACATCCCGATTCTGGGGATCTGTAGAGGGATGCAGATTCTTAGTGTAGCCCATGGGGGTCACCTTCATCAGCACCTAGACACTACTCCCGGGTACGAGAAGCACGGTGGTTACTATGGAAATACTTCTAATCATGGTGTAAACGTGGTTAGAGGATCAAGGCTAGAGCAGATCATGGGCGATCAAATCCAAGTAAACTCGGCACATCACCAAGGAGTTGCTAATCCTGGAAGTCTCAAAGTTTCAGCGATCGCCGATCACGACGGATTAATCGAAGCTGTAGAGAGAGAGGACAAGCTATTCTGCATAGGAGTCCAGTGGCATCCAGAAAGAAAGGATCACCATGTACTATTCTCTGCGCTAATTGAGGCGGCGAGGGGTTGATGGCCAAAGCATCGTGTCAGAGGCTTCATGGCGATCAGGATTTACGATACTAGGGCTAGATCCAAGAGAGAACTTGTCACCCTAGAGAAGGGAAAAGTAGGTCTTTATGCATGCGGTATAACTCCATACTCTCCTAGCCATATTGGACATGCGAGGCAGGCAATTTCATTCGATATCATAGTAAGATGGCTAAGAAAGAGAGGCTATCAAGTCAACTACATTACTAATTTCACAGATGTAGATGACAAGATAATTGCAGTTGCTAATGAAGAAGGTGTGGACTTCCTAGAAGTCGCGAATAGGAATATCGACGACTATTTCGAATGTATGGACTCACTCAACGTAATCAGGGCTGATGCCTATCCTAGGGTCACAGAGACAGTTCCCGAGATCATTGAGATGATTTCCCAACTATTAGAGAAGGGTCACGCATACCAAGCTGATGATGGAGTATATTTCGAGATCGAAACTTCACCAGAAAAATATGGGCAGCTAACTGGGCAGACCTTGGAAATGGTCAGAGCAGGAGCTGGAGGGAGAGTGTCTAAGACAGGATCAGGTAAGAGGGACCACCGAGACTTTGCTCTATGGAAATTAGCGAAGAGCGGGGAGCCTTCATGGGAAAGTCCCTGGGGCGAAGGTAGGCCTGGATGGCACATTGAGTGCTCAGCAATGTCACTAAAGTACCTAGGAGAGAGATTTGACATCCATGGAGGGGGTTCAGACTTGATCTTCCCCCATCATGAAGCTGAGATCTTTCAATCGGAATGCTGTCTCGGACACGAACCTGTTGTGCAGTATTGGATTCACAATGGAATGATCAACGTGGATGGGGAGAAGATGAGCAAGTCACTTGATAACTTCTGGACTATCTCAGATGCACTGAGCAAGGTTGATCCATTGATTCTTAGGTATACTCTCATTAATGCACCCTACAGACAACCAGTTGACTTCAATCAAGTTATGGTAGATGATTCTGAAACCCATCACACTAGGATGTTTTCTGCTTACAGAGACGGACTTATGAGAAAAGGGAAGGGTGATTGGAATGATTTCCCTGATCTCTTGGAGTCAGCTTCGAGGTTTGAGTCTGGCATGGACGACGACTTCAATACTAGGGTTGCAATAGTTGAGGTACAGAATGTTACGAAGATCCTACGGACACAACTGGAAGCCGATGGATTACATAATAAAATTGAGGCTGCTACAGGATGGATCTCAAATTTCGCGGGAGATGTTCTGGGGCTATTGCCGGATGACGATGAAATAATATCCGAATTCGAGCGAACCGAGACAGAGAGAGTGGAAATGACCCCAATAGTGGAGAGACTTCTAGAAGAGAGGGAAGAGGCTAGAATAGCAAAGCAATGGGCAAGGGCGGATAAAATTAGAGATGAGCTATCGAAGATGGGTGTAGAGGTGGAAGATGGTGCGGATGGGGTAACTTGGAAATTATCTGATTGATTGCGCAAATTTTGTATCAGAGGTGTGAAAGTGCAAAATATGACCAATCAGACGCGCCACTGTGGAATGGCACCGTTCAAAGGAGCATTTGATTGCGCTCACAACAGCATTGGTGATGATTCTACCTGGCTGCCTAGAGGAGTCCGTACTGACTGAAGAAACGGAAGATTGGGACGACGAGTACTACCTGATTGAACAGCCAGAGACGCATGAAGATCCCAGGAACTTCACTGTAGGACATCCAAATAAAAACGAGACTTGGGGCAATGCTTCATGGATAGTTTTCGGTAACGAGCATGGAGGAAACTGCTGCGAGCACTATCTCGCAGCGACTAAAGAGGGCTGGATCCTTAATTTCGGCGGAGAATATCCGACATGGTCTGAGGATAGAGGTTATACTTGGCAGGAGTACCTCCCTTCGGTTTTCTCCCAGATAGGTTGTTTGGAGCCAAAGCCTACTGTTCCGGGACAGGAAGGGCTGGGAGAGGGGAGCATAGTTCAGGCCACTAACGGGGACTTAATTTCAATGGGATGGTTTCCCTACCCTAGTTCCAGTGGAGCAGATCAATTCTATGCATTCTTCTATGATTCCGAGGATCAAGAATGGAGTTGGTGTTTCAACCGGACTCCGGAGCCCTTCTACGATAGATCCTGGCAAGTGGAAGTAATAGGTCCGATTAATGGGGGACTCTATGGTAACGGACCGTGGGCTAGCCTAGTAATCTCAAATTTCTGGCATCAAGTCCAGAATATTGGTGGGCAGATTTCCACTGATGGCCTAAACTACGACTACTTCGGATTCCCAGACAGAAATGAAAATCTGGACATAATGGAGGTGGACTTGAAGCCGGCGAGCTTAGGGCAGGAATGGGACTTCACTAAGCCACACAAGGAAATGAGGGCTTTTCCGGTACCGTCTGGGGGTCTTTACTTTCCAAACTACTTCGTCGATGGCCGGGATGCCTTCCTGGATACTTCTCTGAACTGGTGGACAGGAGTGACCCTCAATGGATCATCCCTTCCCTCGCAGTACTGCGCATTCGACTCTTCCACCGCACTACACTGCGTCAGTACACAAGGGACGACGTTGTTGCACATGTTGTCATGGGATGGAGGTGAGACATGGGACAACCATACTTACAATCTATCTGAGAAGGCTACCGAGATCGAAGAATGGGAGTTCCACTCTAGTGGAGTTCACGATCTGTTTGTTCTGAACGTAAGATTCCAAAGCTCAGATGGCCCGGATGTTGATGTTGCATGGCATGTCAGGGATTTCTCTGAAAGTATGGAACCGGATATGATGACTTTCCTAGGTCAAGGAGACCTTGACTCTACCTCTGGTGCGGGTAATGATATCAGATTCGACTTTGCAAGTATGGGCATATTGCCAGATGGAGGGGCATTTATCGCGTACCATGACTCTACCGATCCTGACCCGCTATTCGGAGTAGAGATGCTGATTCCGAAATCCTACATGTTTTAGCAGATCAGTAAATGATTGTGAGCATCTATTAGGATGAGATATCGCAATAGTGTAGTTTTTACACCTATTCCCCTGCCGGGAACTATGCCAAAGCTGAAGAAAGGAGATCTTGCGCCCAATATTTCACTACCCACAATCGATGGCTCAACTTTCGAAATGTCATCTATGAAGGGGAAACGGGTAATATTGACATTCTTCCGATTCTCATCCTGCCCATTCTGTAACATCAGGATTAATCGAATAATGAAGAGATGGGACGAGTTTCCTGAGGATACAGTAATGGTTGGCATCTTCGATGCGGAATTGTCAGACCTTAGCAAGAGAATGTCCAAGCATGATGTTAAATTCATAATTGCTGCTGATGAAACATATCATCATTTTGAGGAGAACGGTGTGACGAAATCTTTTGGAAGGTTCATGTTAGGTACATTGCGTTCCCCATTGACATTCCTGCAAGCAACAATGAAGGGTTATGTTCCTATGACTATGTCAATCTCCAAGATGTCAACGATCCCAGTTGATATTCTAATTGACGAGGAAAGCAGAGTCGTAGAGGCTCACTACTGCAAAGATACTGTTGATCACATCCCTATAGACCGGATGATTGCATTTGCTAGTGGAGACTAACTATTCGCCAAATAAAAGCTCAATGAATTTGAAAGAATACCTTGGTTCCGTCGATTTCGAAGTTGTCAGATCCTTCTATTGGATCTCCTTCATTTAGGTAGCACTTACCCGCTCTTGTCTCGGATTTCACGTGGTCCCAATCACTTTCTCCCAAGTCAATCCCCCTTACCCACAAAGATAGCTCAATCGAAGACTCCACCTGTAGATCGAGTTCCTTCCTCTTGGCCTGAACCCTCCTAGTGATGTCCCTAGCCAGTCCCTTGGATAGTAGCTCTTGGTCGGTATGCATATCGAGAACGATTGAAACGTCGCCTTCCTCAAAGGAGAGTGTCTGAGCTGCGAATCCGTCCTTCTCCACTCTTCTGATCTCGATATCATCTCTGGTAATCTCATACCCTGCCAGTGCTGCAATCCCAGCATCAATCTCTAGAAGCATTTTCTCGGGATCTGCGAGGGCTAACTGTTCCAACACCGCAGGAAGATCTGAGCGGCACTTTGATCCCAGAACCTTCCTATTGGGCTCCAGTACTATCCTTTGGAATGAATCCAAATCATCCTCAGTTGAAAGAGACTCGACGTTCAATTCCTCTGCTAGAATATCTCTGAATTGCGATATATCGGGTCCGCCGACGATCCATCCTGTCCTGCAGGGAAGACGCTGCCGTCTGTTGGACTCTACTCGGATCCGCCTACCAGCTTCAGCTAGCGATCTAACTAGGACCATTTCCTGCTCTACAGCGAAATCCCTCTCGGGAAGGACAGAGTCTACCAGACTGGAGCCAATAGGCCAGTCTGCGAGATGGACAGATGTACCCAAGAGGCCCCTATGAATCTGATCCGGCATGAAGGGAGAAATCGGCGACATCAGTCTACAGACTATTAGTAGCACCTCGTGAAGTGTATGTTGGCAGGCTCTCTTATCATTACTGTCGGCTTCGTCCCAGAGACGTCGTCTTGAACGTCTTACGTACCAGTTCGAGAGGTCATTTACGACGAAGTCCTCGAGGCATCTTCCTGCTTTGTGGAAGTCCCATGAAACGAAGCCAGTGTGGAATAGCTCTGCCATATCGGCGACTTTTGAGAGGACCCATCTATCCAGCGGACTCCTATCTGAGATAGGAACGAAGCCTGACGTATCTTCGGGGTCAAAGCCGTCTAGATGCGCATAGTCGGCATGAAATCGATAGACGTTCCATAGCGTCAAGAACATCTTAGCATAGGACTCTCTGACCCCATTGGGATCAAAGTTAGTGGGTGACCAAGGTGCGCTCTGAGTAGTCATGTACCATCTTATGGAGTCAGCACCCTCCTTGTTGAAGTGGTCCCAAGGATCGACTACGTTACCCCTAGATTTGCTCATCTTCTTTCCATCCTTGTCAAGAATATGCCCCAAGGAGAGGCAGCTTTGGAAGCACTGCTGATCGAAAACTGTGGTTGCAACCGCCAATAGTGAGTAGAACCAGCCCCTAGTCTGGTCCACGGCCTCGCAGATATAGTCTACAGGGAATGATCCTGCAAACCTGTCCTCATTCTCAAATGGATAGTGCCACTGAGCGAATGATGCGCAACCGGAGTCGAACCAGCAGTCCATGACATATGGCTCCCTTACCATCTCTCCAGAGCAGTCCTCAGACGGACAGTGTAACCTCACTTCGTCAACATACGGCCTGTGTAGTTCGGGAGGATTTGGAGAGGAAGCAGTTTTCATAGCCGACATCTCATTAACGCTTCCTACACAGTGCTCGGTACCACATTTCTCACAAATCCACACGGGAATTGGAGTTCCCCAGTATCGCTCACGACTTATTGCCCAATCCTTGATGTTGGAGAGCCATTCGCCCATCCTCTTGGTTCCAGTCCACTCCGGAGCCCATTCTACCCCAGAGTTGTGAGAGATAATTTGGTCTCTTACTTCAGTCATCCTCACGAACCAACTATCCATAGCATAGTAGAGAAGCGGATAATCTGTCCTCCAGCAGTGTGGATAGTCGTGAGTGTATGTATGCTCTCGGTATAGAAGGCCTTGCGAAACTAGGAGTTTGATGATATCATCATCGCATTCCTTTACGTATCTCCCATCTAGTTCCTTATGTGTCCCTTCCACGAATGCTCCATCCATTCCTACAGTGTGCTGTGCTGGGAAGCCGACCTCCATTCCTAGGCGGTAGTCATCTTCCCCATACATCACAGCAGTATGAACAACTCCCGTTCCGTCGGAGGTGGTTACAAAGTCTGCAGGCACAATTGTCCAGGCGGATTTCGAATCTCCCCTATCAATAGCCCCAGGAAATAAAGGGGAGTATGCCCTCCCTACCAATTCCGATCCCGGGAATTCATCGATCACCTCAACATGATTCCGTAAAACGTTTCCAACAAGCTCCTTGGCGAGAATCATCTCCTCTCCCACCTCTGCACCCCCTCTACCTTCCCAAGATTCGGAGGGAGGATCTGTAACCCTAACCCTACAATAGATGACCTCGGGCCCCACAGCTAGTCCCACGTTACCAGGAAGGGTCCAGGGAGTTGTAGTCCAAGCTAGTACTGATGCGTCCTCTTCCTCAAGCCTGAATTTAACAAATACTGCCGGCTCTGAGACTTCCTTATACCCCTGTGAAACCTCGTGAGTAGAGTAGCTTGTACCGGTCTGAGGGCAATACGGCAAAACCTTGTGGCCTCTGAAAAGAAGTCCCTTTTCGAACATCTCCTTCAAGGACCACCATGCCGATTCGATGTACTCGTCATGAAGTGTGACGTACGGATCTTCCATGTCCACCCAGAATCCCATCCTCTCAGTCATTTCTCTCCAGGCTTCCTCGTAAGTCCACACGCTCTCTTTGCACTTCTTGTTGAATGCCTCCATCCCGAATTGTTCTATCGCTTCATTAGACATCAGGTCAAGTTGCTTCTGAACCTCTATCTCAACTGGGAGGCCATGAGTATCCCATCCACCCTTCCTTTCCACGACGTGCCCTTCCATGGTCTTCCATCTACAAACCATGTCCTTGAAAAGCCTGGAAAGAACGTGATGGATTCCAGGCTTCCCATTTGCTGTGGGTGGCCCCTCAAGGAACGTGAAAGGGGATCCCAGTATCTTTCTAGATTCGATAGACTTGTGGAACGTCTCTTCTCCTTCCCATATACTAATCAGAGAGTTTTCTAGAGAAACTGGATCTAGTTCTCCCGGTGACTGCGGTACTACCATCGAGCAGGCGATTCAGGAGTTCGTCTTGAACTTGGGGGGAGTTCATGAAGGGGGAAGAGGTGGATTTGCAAGACTTCAAATGCTAGCCACATTAGTTAGTCTCATGGCAGAGACTATTCATCTGGATGTTGGAGGTATGACCTGCGACGGTTGCTCTAGCAGGGTAAAGAACGTTCTTGAGGGAATAGCAGGTGTTTCCTCCGCTGAAGTTAGCCACATAGATGGAAGTGCAGTGGTTCAACACGATGGTGCTTCAAGAGAGGACATTAGTGAGTCAGTCAGATCGATTGGTTACCTAGTAGATGGTCTAGCAGAAGATTTTCACTGGAGGGATGCGAGTGTTTGGAAGAAATCCGCTAATAATACAAAATGGTGTTTGATTGGGTGTAGTATAGGAGATTTCGGAACTATAGCAGCTTTCCAATTTGTATTCACCGATTCGGGATGGAGTCCGATGATGATAATGGCCCTAGCGATGTTCAATGGAATACTGACCTCCATAGCCCTAGAAACTGCAATTCTATCGGCCCAGATGGCTTTGAATGAGGCATTTAGGGTTGCTATTGGGATGTCTCTGATCTCAATGATTTCAATGGAAGCTGCGATGAATGCTGTTGATCTGGTGTTGACTGGCGGGGCTAAACTGACTTGGTGGGTAATTCTCCCGATGCTTGTAGCTGGATTCCTGACTCCATGGCCTTACAATTACTGGCGACTGAAGAAATATGGCGTAGCTTGTCACTAGGTGGTAATGATGACAGATTGGGGATTACTTGCCGATGAGATTACTGATTGGATTAGAGAATATTCAGAAAGGAACGGAGTCAGCACATTGGTAGTAGGGGTATCTGGAGGGATAGATTCGTCCGTAAGTTCAACTTTGTCGGCAAGGACGGGTTTGGACACATTTGTCTTGAATATGCCAATTCACCAGGATATTGATCAGTTCGAGTTATCTAATCGGCATATCAGGTGGTTGGAGCAAAATTGGAGTAACGTTAAGTCTGTTCAAATCGATCTCTCAAAAACAATTGATGTTTTCAGGGATGAGTTGGACAAAGAAGGGATATCGGAGCTAGCAATTGCAAATTCTAAGGCTCGATTGAGGATGGCTGCCCTGTATGCAATTGCTGGATCTAATGATGGGATAGTTGTTGGGACCGGCAATAAGGTCGAGGACTTCGGAGTTGGTTTTTTTACGAAGTATGGAGATGGTGGAGTAGATATCTCCCCAATTGCAGACTTGTACAAGTCTGAAGTTTATTCTCTTGGAAGGGAGCTGGGCGTTCTGAAGGAAGTCATTGATGCCCCTCCGACAGACGGTCTATGGGACGATGGGAGGACGGATGAGGATCAGATGGGAGCAAGTTACACGGAGCTTGAATGGGCAATGGAACATGAGTCGCTATCATCAGAAATAAGTCAATCTTTCGAACTAAGCGAACGACAGAAAGAGGTTTTGGAGGTTTACAAACTGCTGCACAATTCAAACGGACACAAAATGAGGCCAATTCCTGTTTTCAAGAGAAGAACGGAGGGATGAGTCTGGATGAAGAGATAAGGCCTGTAGTCTTCGTGAAGAGGGATCGTCAGAATTTTGGTGTAATGCTACTAAACTCACTTTTCAACATCCTAAGAAAAAGCATTTTCATTTTTGTATTACTAGGTATTGTACTAATGTTTGGTCCGCTGATATTGTGATTATCAATCTCTTTTATCCTTCACTTTCTTCTTGTATTCTGCATCTGAATCGGCTTCTGTCCAGCCATCTAGATATAATCCTCCAGACTTGTGAACTCCACCTCTAGTATTGCCTTTTCTAGGTTTTTTGTAAAGGTCTCTAGTCCCCTTATGTCTGCTGAATGCCTTTGCCATCCCATCTTTACCCCTCTCGGTTCCAGCTAGTGAGTAGGCCCTCCATTCAGCACCTCCATCGGCTTGTATTTCTACTGGCTTGTCTTCTTCCTTTAGCAAAACGCCTAACAAAAGTCCAATCCCCATTAGTACCCAAGAACCACAGAAAAATGTCCTTCCTGAGGCCAAACCTGAGATGAGCCAATCGAAAACCCCGTGTCGACCATCGCCTTCTTCCGGACTTTCTGGCAGGAGTCGTACCAACTCGCTTGATTCAAAGGTGAAATTACCAATAATACATTGAGGGGAAGTTGAGTTTACTGGATTATAGCATAAATGTCCAATATAGATCATATTCTCAACATTTGATCTTTCGGAGTCTTTCTCGCAAAATGGATAGTAGAAGTTTGTTTCCATATCCTCCTCAGACTCTGACTGAGAGTCATTTGTGAGGGTTATAGAAATCGACTCACAACCGTCCCAAAGTCCATTTTGATCGTCGTCCAAATATTCACCGAATGCGTAAACGGACCATCCGGAGTTTGTGGAAGAGTTGTTAAGAGTCAGGATTCCACTATTTCCAGTTAATTCGAATTCTAATTCTTCTTCCCCGGTGTCGAAGAATGGCAGAGGGGTGCCTGCTACCATAAAAGCTGAGCTAACAAAAAGAATTGTTCCTGAAATAGCAAGGGTTACGACGGTCAGTGGGTGCATCAATTCTCAGCTATCGCACGACGATGTTACTCAAGTTAGTTTTGTCTGATGTCCCTAGAAGAACGAGTAGGCGAAGACCAAAACGGCTAGAATCCAGAGTCTAGCAATTCTCCTCCTACGTTTGAGAGATTTTCTCGAGATTGCAACTCTAAAAAGGCACCAGAAAGAAACTAATGAGAATAGAGCTGAGACTACTAATGCCCATTCGCTTAGGATCCAGGTAGATGAGTTGGAAATATCGCCGGAGTTCGCAATATCGAACCCTGAGTAAATCATTGCCAATGACACAAGGCTCGTAATCTGTCCAATCAATAGTCGTGGAGCTGATGAGTCGGAAGAAGAGGATCGCCAATCATGTTTCTTAGCCCGACCTATGTACTTGTCTTCCTTTTTTGATCCGTAAGAAGAATCGTCCCTGTTCGACCATCGTGATCTTGGAGAGATACTCACAACTAACGATAAACGTACAGTATATTTGGTTATTGATTGGGAGAAAATACTCAAGTTGACCCGTCTTCGGTTAGATATGGACTTCTTGGAGATTATCGAAACTGCGTCATTCTTTCTTTGTAGTTTATCGATTTTCCTCTGGATGTCAATAGGTTCTCTCTCTAGGACTATTAGGAGTGAGATTCTAGCTCAGCGAAGTATTGCTTTGATTTGTCTTACATCGGCATTGCTTCTATTCGCGCTCCATTATCTTGGAGGAGAGGTTTGGGGGTCAGATAAGATTGCCAGGCCCCTAGCGGTAATTGCCGTGATTGTGGCTCTTTCTTCTGTAATGAACATCAAGGGAAAAGAAATCCAAAAAGAGGCCAATCCGCACACGATTATGAGGGCTAGAAGAGAAGAGGAATGACTTATTCTGAGTCTAGTTTATCATCAATGAATGACCTCATGTAGGCTGGAAGCTCTCCATTGACAAAAACTACGTCCTCCACCTGTTCCAATTTCATAAGTGAATAATAGATTTGCATTGCTGTCATAGGAGTTGCACTGCACCCGGTACACCCCCCCTCCAGTGAAATCATAATCACCCCATCTGTAGTATCTACAACATTTACCACCCCATCATGAGCATCCAGAACTGCCTGAACTGGGCCTACAGAATCGAGTATGAGTTGCTTGTCGACCATTCTTCTCAGGTGTCAGCACAGCGAGGGGTCTTTCAAAGGATTGCCCTCTCACGGACTCATGAGCAGAGTTCTTCGAGTGATCATTATGGATCTTTTAGTAGAAAGATCAGAATTCGGGCATGGAGGAAATCAAGAAGTTATTGCCCCCATGGCAGAATCAGGAGAAGTAGAGGTGCTATTAGTTACCCCTCAGATGCAATCTGAAGGAGTCGGGGATAAGTCCCAGAAATATGGTTTGGTATCTTTGACACAAGATGACGTGCCTCACTGGGACTATGAGTTCCCTTTCTGGGAAGAGTGCGATATGGAAATTTCTGGCAATAGAGTGACATTCAGAAGGGTAGCGATGCCTGCTAAAGGTAATGATGAGCAAATGGAGGCATGGCTTGAAGAAATTTCCCCAGATGCAGTAATTTGCAGTGGGTCCAAGAGAAATGTTTCAATTTGGGAAAACTGGATGGAAAGTGGCTCTAGCATGCTGAGGTGTTCAACAAAATTGGGGATCCCGACGTTAGGAATTTGCTTTGGTCATCAACTTCTTTGCCATTCGCTCGGCTCCAAAGTTGAGAGGGCCGATACATTCTCTAGCGGAGTCTGGGACCTTGATCTTACAGAAAACGGCATAGATGACATTCTTTTTTCTTCTAGAATGAGTGGAAAAGATGGTGCACCCGTAGTGCTCTACTCTCATCAGGATCACGTCACTTCTGTTCCGGATTCGTGCATATTACTTGCATCGGCCGATCACAATAGAGTTACGGCAATTAGAGCGATCGCTGAGGATGGAGGGGAACTGCTCACGTGGGGAGTCCAATTTCATCCTGAAGCCGCGAAGGCCAGGGTGGAAAGAGCATTCGAATGGGGCCATATAAGTAAAGAAGAAATGGAGTCTTTTCAACGCGAACACGACGGAGCGGGGATTCTGAGTTCTTTTGCCTCGGTGGTCACCAATAATGCCCTTTAATTGTACAAGGTAGTTTTTGAATTGGATTTGGATTAAATAGAGCACTCTATTCGGCTGGCCGAACTGATGGTGTAACTATGAATGGAGAAGAACTAGGGGTAATAGGTGTTTTAGCGGGACTTTTTGGTCTTGCTGTGGCATATTTCCTGTACAATAAGGTGAATTCAATAAAGATCGAAAACGAGACTGTTGCCAAGATAACGGATCGAATCCAAGATGGGGCAATGGCATTCCTTTGGGCAGAGTACAGGTTACTATCAGGATTCATATTAATTGTAGCAATAGCCATACTACTTGGTGGTGAAGAAAATGGCCTCGGAATGGAAACCATGGTTGCATTCATCATTGGGGCACTGTGTAGTGTCGCTGCGGGTTTCTCTGGAATGCGTTCAGCAACTAGTGCGAATGGTCGAACTGCCCAAGCAGCAGCAGATGGAGGACAGTCGGCTGCTCTTACCACATCATACAACGGTGGAGCAGTGATGGGTCTAGCAGTGGGAGGTCTGGGATTAGCTGGGATTTCCCTGATGTATTATCTAACTCAAACTGAGATTTTGGGGTTGGCTCTGTCTGTAGATAATATTGCTGGATTCGGAATGGGGGCTTCTTCGATAGCTCTCTTCGCACGAGTAGGTGGAGGAATTTATACCAAGGCGGCTGATGTTGGAGCAGACTTGGTTGGCAAGGTTGAGGCGGGAATCCCTGAGGATGACCCCCGGAACCCTGGTGTAATCGCCGACAACGTCGGAGACAACGTCGGAGACGTTGCAGGTATGGGAGCCGATATTTTCGAATCATTCGTGGGCAGCATTATCGCAGCAATGGTTATTGCGGCGGCAAGCGATAGCCTAGGGTCAGATTACGTAATGATTCCAATCGTACTAGCAGTAGTTGGTTACATTGCTTCCATTATTGGCGTATTCTCAATAACAGCAATGCAGAACATGGACCCAGGAGCAGCTCTAAGAAATACCACATTCATCGGTGCTGGACTTTTCATTGCTGGTGGATTCTTCGCTCTGGACTACCTTGATCTAGATACCACCGTAATCCAGGCTGTCGCTATTGGCTCCCTAGTTGGGATTCTTATTGGATTAGTTACAGAGTACTACACTGGAATAGAAGATGTGTTCTTCTTCAAGGTCAAGGCGATTCCGTACATCGGAGAGGCCAGTAAGACCGGAAGTGCCACTAACGCAATTGCTGGATTGGCAGTAGGGATGCAGTCTGTATTCATTCCAGTTCTTCTAATAGCTGGTGGAATCTTTGGGGCGAACCAAGTAATGGGAAGCGGAGATATTGGCCTTTACGGAATCGCAATGGCAGCTATGGGGATGCTTGGAACTGTCGGAGTAACAATGACCGTGGATGCCTATGGCCCAGTTGCAGATAATGCAGGTGGAATTGCAGAAATGTCTGGCCTAGGGGATGATGTTAGAGAGATTACAGATGGGCTTGACTCTATCGGCAATACTACTGCAGCAATTGGCAAAGGATTCGCGATTGGGAGTGCTGCTTTGACGGCTCTAGCTCTTTTCGCAGCTTTCAAAACTAGTGCTGAGCTTACCGCAGCTGACCTTAGCCTGACTGAGCCAATGGTTGTAATAGGGCTACTAATCGGTGCTGCGTTACCATTCCTAGTTGCAGCGATGACCATGAAGTCGGTTGGACGTGCAGCGGAAGACATGATCACAGAAATCAGAAGGCAGTTCAAAGAGATCGATGGACTTCTAGAAGGTCGTGAGGGAGTTGAGCCAGACAGTGCAAGATGTGTAGAAATCTCCACCAAGGCGGCTCTTCGAGAGATGGTGATGCCCGGAGTTGTCGCTGTTGCAAGCCCTGTAGTCATCGGATACTTCCTAGGAAGCGCAGCACTAGGTGGAGCTCTAGCTGGAGCGACCGCAAGTGGAGTCTTGATGGCTCTATTCATGGCTAACGCAGGAGGGGCATGGGATAATGCCAAGAAGGCCATAGAGCAAGGCCATATTGAAGGAGCTGAAAAGGGTGATGAGGCTCATAGTGCTTCAGTCGTAGGTGATACGATTGGAGACCCATTCAAGGATACAAGTGGGCCATCCCTAAATATCCTGATCAAGTTAATGAGCATCGTGAGCGTAGTCATAGCAGGACTACTGACTGAGACTGGTAAGATTGGAGCACTTTAGCGGACAAAGTAGCGTCAGACTCTTGATGGTCCCCTCTGTCGAAGGGGTATGAGTAAGATTGGCGTTTGTGCAATGATTGCAATTATTCTGTCCTCATACCTTACAGGATGCACTGGCAATTCAACCGAAGGGGACGGTTCATCGTCCGATATAATCGAGATCCCTGCATGGGAAATAGGAAATTGGTGGCTATACACCTTTTCGACTCCGGATTACAGTGATGACACGGCTAAACTTGTGGTAGCTAGTACTAGCGAAGAAGATGGTACGGCGTACATGTTAGCGATTTCCAGCCTTACAGAAGCCAGGAGGCACGCGGTTCTGAATCATAACCCGTTTCTGGGTAGAATTACCCATGCGGAACTAGGAGCTTTCGAGAATGGCGCCCCTCAATCTGTTCTAAAATTCCCACTCAATGAAGATGATTCTTGGACGTTTTCGCTTTTCTCTACCGATTGGAGTGCGTATGTTTCCGGGATCTCAGGGGATTCGGCTATCATAATTGCCAGTTCATCTGATGGCTCACGGCTGGATTATGTATTCGACCGGAACGTAGGTTACTTCTCCTCATTCATTTGGGTTGATAGTTCTGGAGTTGAACAATTAAGGATGAAGATTGCTGATTTTGGTTCGGATCATTCAGGGGATGTGTACTTCGTCCGTGGAGGGGACTTGTTCAGTAATACTTGGGAAGACCCGGGGACTGATTTTGAATTGCGTGACTCGTTTTTGGTTAGTGACCACCCCACTGATGGAGAGTGGGATGAAATGATCTATTTCATTGATGCAGACTGTGGATCTGGATCCTCCATAACCTTGACCCTAAGGGACCATTTATCCATATCGGCTCTAGAAAGAGTGTGGGGCCCGGGAGCAAGTGAGTTCGGTACACTTGGTACGATTCCATACCCATCTGGTGAGTACACTCTAACCGCTTCTTTCACAGGAGGTTCCACATTCCTTAGAGTGAGAGTTGCGGGAGGAATTACGCAATCTTGGAGCCTCTAGATGTATTCCAGAAGATGGTCCGACCCGCCTACAAATATCGGGCTATCACCACGCATGTCAAAAACTACCGGGACTGTCCTATGGCGGGTTTCTGTAACAACTTCCTTTCTCAGGCCTACAAAGTTGTCCAGATTGACTTCCAGGTATGTAAGATTCTTGGAATCTAGAGTTCTGAATGCTCTAGTGCAATAAGGGCAAACGGTCTGAGTGAAGACTAGGAAATCTTCATCCACATCTTCTATGATTTCATGAAACTGAGGCAGAGTCGGCACCCCCATCCCACCATTTGTCTCCAATGTCATCATCCATGATTACTGCATCCATGGCCCCATCATCTTCAGATTTGTTCTCCAGAACCCTGTTGCATTCCTCTGGATCAATGAATATCAAGAAGAAGACTGCGATCAATGTTAATGCGGCACCAGCATAGATCGCTGGAATAACGTCATTGTCGAAAAATTCCAACACCTGACCCGTCTTGGATAGAGCGATTACGCCACCCAGGTTAAACAAAGACATGTATGCAGTAAACTGGGTCCCGCCCACCTTACTCCATGTCATTTTCATGCAAACTGAAACTACAGCGATGAACGCTACTCCAGTAACGAATCCCTTGATTAATACGTATAACACCATTATCAGTGTGTTTGTCCAAACTGGTTCGAGAACAGCCAGCATCCCATTACATATCGCTAGACAGGTAAATCCTATCATCCCCATCCTCCTTACACCAAACCTTTCGCCTAGGAAACCACCCGCGATTTGTCCGAACATAGTTGCCAGGATGCCCCCGCCACCTACAACCAGGCTGTACTTTGCATCCCCCCACCCAGACTGTACGACCAGAATATCAATGATAATGGGGTCCAGAAAGTAGTACATCTCAGTAAGAAGGCAGCAGAAAATCAGAAGGAAGGAGGACTTCAGATGGAATGCCTTGGTTAAGTTGAAGCTGGTCTGAGCAAGAGTTCTTCGTGAAGACTGGGGTAATCCTAGACTAAATGGATTCGTCACCTTGGGGAGAAGGCGACCATCTTCCTTGGATCCAGAACCAATCCTATCAACAAGTGCTGCAAATACTGCTATAGCAAAGAATGCGAGTGCTACCATCTTCGCCTTGGAGTAGAATGGAACTTCAAGATCAACTGAAATAATGGCAAAAACTAGTCCTGAGACAAATATGAAGATTCCAGTAATGGTAATGAAGGCTGGAATGGAAATTTTCTCTTCGAATGTAGCCTTACCTACAGAAACAGCAGCCCACCACTTGGACTCTTCTGGCTCATCCCAGTATAGCCTCTCATCTGCTTCTACAGAATCGATCATGGATGCTTGATTCTCGTCTCCTGAAGACTCAGAAGTTTTCGTGGACCAGGGGAATAGTCTAGTGCCTGGTTTCTCGTATAGGAACATTGGTAGAATCATGATCAGAAGTAGTATTGGGAGCTGTATAGCGAGCATGTTCCTTATTCCTATTGTATTAACCAAACCACCAAGAATAGCCCCTCCAACTATCATCCCAGCTCTCTTTGAAGCGAACATGTATCCATTTACCCTGGAGACCTCATCGTCCTGCAGGACGTCAACCGCTAGAGCATCTGTACTGACGTCTTGGAGGGATGCGAAGATATTGTGAACAAACATGAGCTTGATTACAATGTCGATTTGCTCTATCAAGTCGGGGACAAAAAGTATGGTGCCGATTGTCACTGCCATTCCGAATTGTGAGAAGAGAACCCAGAGTCTTCTCTTGCCATATAGAGGTATATTGAGTGTATCAATTACAGGTCCCCAAATCCATTTGAATGTCCATGGAAGTGCTACTGTCGCCAAAATAGCCCCTGTTTCTGCTGCTTCGAAGCCGGAGTCCGCTAGATAAGCTACGAATGCAACGACGGCAAATCCCCATGGAAGTCCTTGTGCGAAATAAAGGATACATAGTGAAAGGGTCCTTCTCAGTTGGTTATCCGTAAGGTTCTCTCCATCGAACCAATCTTCAGTTAACCGTTTCCTGTGAAATATGACATATCCTGCCAGCAGAGAAAACATCAGAGAAACTGCGATGATAAGAATTTTTGAAGAGTCCAATTCGTCGGACGACCCGATGCTCGATGCTGGCAAATCAAGAAGAATTACCCTTCGGGCATCTACAGGCGAAATGTGTTCCTCATCTACTACTAATCTGGCATAAATTGTTGAGTTTCCGGACTCTGAATGTGACTCTAGCTGTACGCTCCAAAGTGACCAGTCCTCCAAGGGCGAGTAATCCAATGCTTCCTGCCATTCTCCGCCCCCTACTCGGACTTCTACCTTCGTCTGACTTTCCGGACCCGATGATCCTGGCTGAGCTCCAGAAGATGTTCCCTCAATGGAGCTACCATTCAGAACTTCTTCCATTGTGGAAACATCGATTGAGACGTTCAGCGAGCGATCAATGCTGCCTGCTGCTTCCACGAATGCCGTTGGATCTGCCTGGCCGTACCCGAATTCATTATCTGGCCTGTTTTCTAGAATACTACAGTCGTTGAATCCTGGATCATCGAATAGTTGGATGTCCCGCTCTATTGAGTGAGCGGAAATTATGGCCTTGAACTCGGAAGGAGTCAGGTCCGGATTGGCTTGAACCATGAGTGCCGCTATTCCTGCCATTAGTGGCGTTGCCATACTGGTTCCGGACTTGCTAGTGTAACCGTCTTGGGTTGCTGCATCTGGAGCCATGATGTCCGAGCCAATAGTGGCGACGTCTGGTTTTACTCTGAAATCTGAAGTGTAGCCCCTGCTACTGTATATTGCCAGTCCCAGATCCTTGTCGAGACTGGCCACGGTGACTGGCAGTGCTGCATCCCCCGGACTGTCTATGGTGTTACATCCAGCTAGAGTAGCGCCTCCAAACTCATTTCCTGCAGAAAGGGTTGTAATTATTCCAGCTTCTACGACCATATCCATCTGTCTGCTCCAAGCTGAGCTTCCATCATTGTCAACATGGACCTCAAACTGCTGCTCACCTAGAGAAGAAGTCACTATGTCTATGCCATACTTATCCTTGTTATCTATGGCCCACTGAGCGCCTTGCATAACATCCTCTATGTCACCATCACAGCATCCTAGAATGTTGATTAGATAAGCGCCTGGGGCAGCTCCTACGTACCTTAGCCCTGAACCGGGATCAGTTTGACCGCCCCCTGAACCAGCAGCTATACCTGCAACGTGAGTTCCGTGGGTTCCTGAGTCATAAGATGTCGATGGATCCTGCTCTTCATCTGTGAACACTGCATCGAAGAAGGCTATGATTTTCGGATCACAGTCAGCGGGTACTGGTGTTGGTTCTGGATCCAGAGGATTTGGGTCGGGAGGGTCTTCAATACATGTAAATGGATCGTCATCCATATCATTTAGCCCGTCATGATCTCCTCGGACACCGGTGTCCGAGACAGCAATCACTGAGCCAGTGCCATCTAGACCGAAGTTTTCCCAGACGGTATTTACGCCCATATTTGGAACGGCCTGATGCATGTGAGTCTCAGCCAAACCCAAGTCCTCGATCATTACAACTCCCGGAAGGGAAAGTATACCCTCATTGGAAATTGAGTCTAATGGTGCAGTAGCAGAAACTGTATCGAGATATCCGAATCTGAATGTTACATCGGCACCTATGGCCTCAAGTTCTTCAATATCTGAGTCTGTTGGATGGTGGTCATAGTCCACGAAAATCCGTGCACTTCCTTCAGGAGCTCTTCTCCACCAGTCTCTCTGAATTTCTTCGGATTGTTGCATCAACCATTCTAGTCTATCATCAATAGAGTTTGAGTCCTTATCCCTGCTCCATTCAGACCACCAATTCCAATGAGTCTCAGATTCCACACTTAATATCCAATCTCCGTCTGCATCAAAGCCACCTCTACTAGACCTATCCAATGAGATAGATGATGAAGACAGGGGGAGTAGCAAAGTCAACATAACGAGTATCGCCAATGTTGCTCGGCGCCCGGCCATGGATGACGGGACCAACAGTCATGTTTGAGTATTAGGACTAAAATATTCACATATCCATTCTTACGCCTTCATATTCAAAGTCCCAATCTATGATACTCCAGTCTGCTTTCTCCACTGCAGAAATGACGGATTCTATTCCATTTGATGTACATAAAATGCCCACACAACCACCTCCTCCTGCACCCATTGCCTTCCATGCAGCAACAGAACCATCGGCCAGAAGAGGTTCTATCACATTCTTGAATGGCCCATGGATTGAAGAGTCAATCATATCCACTCCAAGACAAACAGTTCTGAGCGAATTAACAACAAAATCTCTACGATCTTGCTGTAATCCACTCGCCATTTCTCTAGCTGCACTCCTAATCATATGAAGTCCATTTTTAACATCGGAGTCCCCATCGATATATCTTTGCCAGACTGGAGTCTGCATTTCTCCTGAAATTCTACTGATTCCCGTGAATACTAATAGGAAGTGCTTTTTCAGCCAATTCTTTGAGGATCTCATTGGCTCGAATGGAATACTCTCTACAGAATCTCCGATAAAAAGAAGATTATTGAAGCCCCCTAGTGCAGAAACCCAATGATCTTGTCTTCCACAAAAATTTCCAGCCTCGGACTCTGAAGAAAACGCCTTCTCCGCGAGAATATGGGGGTTTTCGATTTCCGCTGGATTTGAAAGCGCCTCTAGTGCTACTTGGAGAGCTGAACTGGTACCTAAACCTGAACCTCTTGGGACTGGAAAGCTTACTTTTACATCTGATTGTGGGTTTGCCTCTACGGTTACCCTGAGATTTATTGCGAAGTTTACCACCTCGCCTCCAAAATCGGATGGATATGGGCCCACGTCTGTCCAACCTCCGGCTAAATCTAAGCGAGTCGGGGCTGATACGACAACTGGGGGCTCCATGAGTAGTGCGAACGGTTCTGAGACATGATTTTTTCTAGACCAAAAATATGTGGTATAGTAACCCCTCCGGGAGGTATGGATGTGCGGGTCGCTGAGGCAGTAGCTGCGTTTAGATCAGGAAGACCAGTGATGGTTTTCGACTCAGACTACAGAGAAAGGGAGACAGATCTTCTTTGGCCGGCTGTCTCGGCAACACCTGAAATAATCAGGAGACTTAGGAAGGACTGCGGTGGACTTCTATTTCTTGCAATAGGAAATGAAGTGGGGGAATTGTTAGGTCTACCCTGGCTACAAGATATTCATTCCAATGATAATCTGATAGAGGAAAATCCAGTTCTGGAATACCTCGTTACTAATGACCTACAATACGACTCCAGATCGGCTTTCACCCTATCCCTTAACCATAGAGAAACTTTCACTGGAATTACAGATAGAGATAGATCTCTGACAACACGAAGATTTGGAAAGCTAGTTGAGGAGTTGTTTGAGTCTGGAACCACTGGAAGGGAAGCCATGATTGCATTGGGTTCTGAGTTCCGGACTCCGGGCCATATCCCGGTCTGTAGGGAGTCTCCGGGAGGGTTGTCTTCTAGACAGGGGCATACTGAGTTAGCAGTTTCGATTGCCAGATTGGCAGGAGTAGTGCCTTGTACAATTGGTGCAGAGATGCTGGATCCTAGTGGAGATGGTGCTTTGTCTCTGAAAGAGGCCAGGAATTATGCTTCTGTGAATGATGTTCCCATCATTACAGGTGAACAAATTTCTTCTGCCTTTGATGAAAAGGATTAGGCGGGGTTGCTAACGGGACTGAACCATATGGTCAGGGTCATGGCTGTCGGAATCTTCGACCTGCTTCACGCAGGGCACCTGCACTATGTTGAGCAGGCTAAATCTCTAGGGGATGAATTGGTGGTTGTAATCGCTCACGATGAAACCGTAAGAATGCAGAAACATGAGCCAGTCACTGGCCAGGAGCTTAGGAGAAGAATGGTTGAAGGTCTAAAGCCGGTGGACATAGCGATTGTAGGAAATCCCCCTGGTGTGCCAATTTTCGAGATTTTAGAGGGGGTTTCTCCAGACTTAATAGCATTAGGCTACGACCAAAAGCATTCTATCGATGCTATTAGGAAGGGGCTGGATGATCATGGATATGGACATGTTGAGGTTACCAGAGTGGAAGGCTTGTCCGATGACCTAGATGGAACTAGAAAAATCATTGCTAGGATTTTGGATCTTTGGCCTGGATCAGAGGGTGGACCATACGAGGAGGATTAGTATGTTCACTGGAATTGTTTTGGGAAAGGTCCCAATAATTGATATTGAAAAAAAAGGAGATGTTTTTGCGTTCAAAATTGATCTAGGGGGGTTCGATGAAGGCTTGGAAATTGGGGCTAGTGTTTCTCTGGATGGAGTATGTATGACTGTGGTAGAGAAACTGCCTGGAAAGGTAGTCTTTGATGCTGTAGAAGAGACCTTGGATAGAACCACTCTATCAGAAAGGAAGAGGGGGGACTTCCTGAATGTAGAAAGATCGCTACGAGTCGGGGATGAGTTGGGCGGACATGTCCTATCTGGCCATATCATCTCTGAGGCTGAGATTATAGAAAAGAAGGATCTGGGAGGGGGATTAGATTTACGTATCTCAATATCTGATCAAATTCGTCCATTCATAATGGAAAAGGGCTACATTGGTGTCGATGGTATGTCCCTGACTGTTGGCATTTGTGATAATGAGAGTTTTAGTTTGCATCTCATTCCAGAAACTCTGAGGATTACCACCATTGGGGACAAAGAAGTTGGGGAAACTGTGAATATAGAGATTGACTCGAGGACTCAGGCGATAGTGGAGACAATGCTTAGGATGGGAGACAAAACATGAATCTGGGTGTTGTTTGCGGATCTTTTCATCGTGAAGAGGTGGAGAAGATGTTGAAATTCGCTACAGAAGAGGCTAATTCTAAAAATTGGAAAATTACTGAGGTTGCTTGGGTTCCTGGTTCAATGGAGGCCCCCCTAGCTCTAGACAGGATGCTGGGGAGCGAGGAAATACAAGGGGCTGTAGTTCTCGGAATTATCGAACGCGGTGAAACCGATCACGGCTTGGTAATGGGACAATCTGTAACAAGTTCTGTCATTAAATTACAGATTAAGCACAACAAACCTATAGGGCTCGGAATAATTGGCCCTGGAGCAGCTCCGGAGCACATAGAGCCTAGACTAGAACCTCATGCGAGAGCAGCTGTAGGCGCAGTCGTGGCGATGTCAGAATGATTGCATCATTGGCCTGGAAGCCTCATGGACGGGAGGTCCGTAGAAGTTGCATCCTCCATGTCGTCTACGGTAATAAGGGGTGTCAACTTTCCATTGAAGACTCCTGAAGCGCCAACGTGAAGCGAGAATTTCACAGCCATTGATTCTGGCATATCGGCTATCATGAAGAAATCCATCTCTCCGAAGGTCCAGTAATAGGACTCGAGATTCCCACCCATTGCCTCAATAATTCTCTGTGCTTCTTCCTTCCTTGCCTTACCACCTTCCTGCAATAAGCCTGAGGCACCTTCTCTAGTGTAGTTTCCAGAATACATGTATTTTGGCATACCACGGGCCTGAGGAATGGATATATTACCATTTTCCATTTAGATTAACGATATTAATTGGTCAAATTCGACTGTCAAGATTGAAGAGATGTCTTACATCTCGTGGACTATGCGAGAGGGGGGCCGTAATGTCATAATTGTTGGATCGGGTCCTGCTGGCTACACTGCTGGCCTATATGCAGCAAGGGCGCTTCTTGAACCATTGATGTTCGCAGGATATATGTCTGGAGGGCAACTAATGCTTACTTCTGATGTTGAGAACTTTCCAGGCTACCCCAAAGGAATAGGTGGTCCAGAGATGATGATCGACATGAGGGAACAAGCAGAGAGATTCGGCCTGGAGGTCCATGACAAGAATGTGGAAAGATTGGACCTTTCAGAGCGTCCCTTCAAAGTCTGGGTTGAAGGAGAGGAATTCAGATCAGAATCACTGATAATTTGTACTGGTGCTGAGGCGATATGGCTGGGAGCAAAAGGAGAAGAAAGTCAGAAAGGACGTGGGATTTCGACATGTGCAACATGTGATGGGGCTTTCTTTCGAGATGAGGAAATCATAGTTATCGGTGGAGGGGATTCTGCAATGGAAGAAGCCACTTTCCTCACTAGATTCGCTAGCAAGGTTACAATTATCCATAGAAGAGACGTATTCAAAGCATCAAAGGTAATGATTGAAAGAGCGGAGGCGCATCCAAAAATAGAAATCAAAACATTCAGGCAAGTCAAAGAGTGGCTATCTGACGAAAATGGCCTTACTGGTGCCATTCTGGAAGATCCAAGAGATGGTTCAGAAGAGTCGATTCGATGTTCAGGAGCTTTCATTGCTATTGGGCACAAACCAATTACAGGATTCTTAGAAGGTCAGTTGGAGACTGATGAAGAGGGTTACCTGGTACATATCGAGAATACTATGACAGCGGTTCCTGGAGTATTTGCTGCAGGCGATGTTGTCGACAAGAGGTATCGTCAAGCAATTACAGCAGCTGGTATGGGTTGTCAGGCTGCAATTGACGCGGAAAGATGGTTAGAGGAGCAGCATTAGTGGCTAGGAGCCTGAGGCAGGCATCCCATGGAGAGAATATGGCCTATACTTTCAGGAAGGATCAATTGGAACGGTACGCTAGGCATCTGGTTCTTCCAGGAGTAGGAGAAGAAGGCCAGTCCCTAATGCTAGATTCATCAGTACTAGTGATTGGGGCTGGAGGACTAGGATCACCTGCACTGATGTATCTAGCTGCTGCTGGTATTGGGAGAATTGGAGTAATGGATCACGATATAGTTAGCTCTTCGAATCTGCAAAGGCAGATTATTCACAGCAATGAGTCATTAGGGCTTTCCAAGGTAAGGTCGGCAGCAAGTTGGATTCGAAATCTGAATGAAGATGTAGATATCATTGAAATTCCAGAAAAATTGACGCGAGAAAATTCATTAAGTATTTTCGAAGATTTCGATGTTATTATCGATGGAACTGATAATTTTGAAACTCGATATCTAATCAATGATTCAAGCGAAATAACCGGAAAACCTTGGGTGTTTGGGAGTATTCATCGTTTCGAAGGACAGGTTTCTACGTTTAACGTAGAGGATGGCCCCAATTACAGAGATTTGTTTCCAGAATCTCCCCCTCCAGAATTAGCACCAAATTGTTCAGAGGCAGGAGTTCTTGGAGTTCTTCCCGGGATAGTAGGCACCATACAAGCTACGGAAGCTATCAAGCTCATCTTAGGAATCGGAGATATTCTACGTGGTAAATTACTCACAATCGATGCACTGACTATGAAAATGAAAACTCTATCTTTTTCCAAGAATAAAAATCGGATAAAGGCCAGTGAACTGGAAAAAAGAATAGGGTCGAGTTTCTCAGAAATTCTACCTATTGAGTTCTTTGAAAGAAAGGCTAGTGGATGGGATCCATACGTATTGGATGTTAGAACATCTGATGAAGAGGCTATTTCCAGTATTCGCGGAACTGACTCAAGAATTATGCATCTGGATGTTCCTGTCAGATTGGAAGAATTGCCCAGAGAGAAAGAGATTGTGATATATTGTAGAAGCGGCCAGAGATCAGCTTTGGTGGCTAGATTGCTCGGTGAATCGGGTTGGTCTGCAGACAGGGTATTCAACCTAGTTGGCGGGATAAACAGATGGTCTGAAGAGGTAGATCATAGCATTAATAGATATTAATAGTGGTATTATTCAATTCAGTCTAGTTTTTTAATATGGTAAATTTTTATTATATTAGTATAATTTTAATTTTTAATTTTTTATGTGGTAATATTACTTTTAGTAATTTGTTTTAATGTGGTATTTAAAAAAAAATTATACTAATTTTTTAATATTTACCACAATATACTTCTAAATGTGGTTAAAACTAATTCAGAATCACGAATATTGTTGTACTATGAATATTTGGCAGATGATATGGGAAATGGTAGAAGGGGCATTTGGAAGTGTCCAAGTTGTGATCACCATCAAATTTGGAAAACTAGGAATTCGAAATCTAACAGACTAGACAGAAGTTGCCAAACCTGTGGGAAAAGGATTAGGGCAACTATCAGTAGATCGTCATCTGGCAAGGGGAGAAGTAGGAACGTCGAGATATGGGAGAGGAAAACAAGTGCCACGATTGAAGAATTGGAGAGAGAGTCAGAAAGAAGGAACAAGCGTGATTTTGAAGACTATCAAAACGGGATACTGGATTCAAATGACTTCACAGAAAAAGAAAAACAGTCCGAATTACCAATAATTTGGGGCCTGGGTTGGATACCCAAGTCTCCTCTCAATTTTTCTGAAAAAATAAAATCAAAAATAGTAAAATCTCAGCTTTTACGATTTATTGCTGAAAGGCATGATGGTTACTTAGAGACTGTTTCTGAATGCCTAGAAAATTCGATCCATATTCCTAAATTCGATGGTGAAAGCTTTCATGAATTCTCAATCTCACTAGTTACCAAAATTGGGAGATTATTGTCTGAGCGCCTAATTAGTCCTGAATTTTCGTCACTAGAGAAAGAAGAGATAATCCCAAGAAGAACCGGTAGCATATACATTGGTAGAAGAAATTCTAGATTTCTGATAGATGTTTCACTATGTTTGAGAAGGATTGCATACAATGCATCCATAACTCTGGATCAAAGGATTCAATGGCAGAGATGGATGGTTAGGACCAGGTTAATTGATGAGCAACTGAAGGAACTATTCACTAATGGTTTGCCCACCCCTGACGGAGGAAGTTTTGGAGGAAAAGGTTTCAGAACAACATGGCAAGAAGGGATTGTTGCATGTGCATCTGCAATGACTAGGGCTGTTGACCTACCACCTGAAGAAAGGCGTAATGCGGACATAGTTGCACCCATGATTAGGGATACTGGTCTCGCCTTAGCAATGGGACAAACTCAGATCGAAATATTATCGGCTCAAATGGGAAAAGCTGGATCATATATGGATGGAGGACACGAAGAAAGTGGGGGCAGGGATCTCCACATAGGGAATTGGGAGAAGGGAGTCCTCCCTCCAACTGCTCCTCTTCCAATCGCTAGTGCGACTACTACTGGGATTGCTCTCGCGGCAAAGCGTCTAGGAATTAGCAGGTTCCATCTAGCTCCCGTGGGAGAGGGTTGTAGTAGTAGTGGAGAGTTCTGGGAAGCCATGAATTTCGCTGGAGTTCGTGGACTCCCAATTTGCTTCATGATTCAGAATAATCAAATCGCTTTGGATACCTTCGCTTTGTCTCAATCTGGAGCTGAGACCTTCGGAGATAAGGGTTATGCCATGGGCATACCATCATGGAGTATAGATGGGTCAGATCCTGCAAGTTTCTATTCTTCCACAGCAGTGGCTAGAGAGTTTTCCATATCTGAAGGGGGTGCAACATTAATTCATGTCGAAACTATGAGAGGCTGCGGTCATGCACATCATCATGATGATCTTTACCTAGGTTCATCCAGTGGAAATCCCCCTGGATATGTAGATAGGAATTTGTTGAAGTATTGGTCAGAAAAGGATCCGCTTCCCAATCACAGAGAATTACTCGTGGAAATGGGTGTTGGAGAAAATATCCTGGATAAAATTCTCAATGAAGAGGGTGAAGCAATAGAGTCGGCTAGAGAAGTGCTAGAAAATATGGAGTGGCCAGAAGGAAATTCGGTTGTAAGAGGGATAACATCACTATATGACGCGCAAAGTCATGATAGTCAAATTAGCAGGATTGGGAATGATTTGGAGATTCCAGAGCCGGTATTAAAACCGGGAGAATACTCCATTGAGTTTTCTGATGCCACAAACTCATGGACATATAGCAGGTCAATTCAGAATGCTATGGCTATACTTGCGGAGGAGTTTGGTGAAGAAATGGTCATCATGGGTGAAGATATGGAAGTTGCAGGAGCATTCGGAATGAATCTTCCATTGAAAGCAAAGGGGCATCAGGATAAGTTGCTAGATATGCCACTTTCTGAGGCGATAATCATCCACTCTGCAACAGGTGCAGCTCTGGGAGGTTTGCGTCCAATTGCAGAAATTCAATTCGGTGGTTTCGCTGCTTTAGCCATGAATCCTTTGGTAAACAATACAGCTCAGATTAGATGGAGATGGGGAGGGGAAGTTCCGCTAACAGTTAGAATTCCATTGGGGGCTAAAACGCGCAGTGGACCGTTTCATGCCAATATGATTGAGTCATGGTTAACAAATGATCCTGGATTAGTGCTGGTTGCTCCTAGTAATCCGCAGGACGCATACGACCTACTTATTGAGTCTCATCACCTCCCTGATCCAGTGATTTTTTTAGAGCATATCGGGCTTTATGGTCTAAGAGGCGGTTTAACAGGTTGGGGGAAATCAATCAATCAGATTGTTGATACAGATAGAGTACGAAATAGAATTGCAAGAGGGGCTAGCTCAATAGGGGTTGCAGAAGTAATTAGAGGGGGAAAGGATCTCAGCATTGTTACATGGGGTTCAATGGTTCATGTAGCCTTAGAAGCCGCAGAATTGATGGTAGAAAAGGACTTAGAGGTAGAAGTAATCGATTTGAGGACGCTTCTGCCGTTTGATCACCAGACCTGTATTAACTCGGTTTTGAGGACAGGTAGAATGTTGGTTCTTCAAGAATCGCAATGGACTGGAGGTTTTGGTCACACCGTTTCAAGCAGGATACTAGAAGAAGCCTTCTGGAGATTGGAGAGTCCACCAGTTGTTGTTGGGGCTCTTGATACTCCGGTGCCATTCTCACCGACTCTTGAAGATCATACAGTGCCTAGTGTTGCAGTACTGGTTAGGCATATTGAGAAAGTTTGTATTTAGGATAGATTCTATTCGATATTAGCAAAGAGTAATTTGCACTGTGTCGCGGGGTTCGGGTGTGGATCAGACGTTGATTGACATTTTTTTTGTTCTCTCGGGTTTTTCTCTGCTTATGGGTGGAGGAGAAGCTCTAGTACAAGGTTCAACAAGAATTTCACAGAATCTAAGTGTCTCTCCTCTAGTTGTTGGGTTTACGGTAGTTGCGGTAGGTACCTCTCTTCCTGAATTGGCTGTTGCTATAGAAGCTGTAAGAACTGATTCGCCCGATCTTGCTATTGGGGGCGTTTTAGGTTCAAATGTAGCCAATGTCATGCTTGTGCTTGGCGCAGCAGCACTAATGGGGGCTAAGTCACAGACGAGTGAGGCCGTAAAGAGGGATTCTCTGGCAGTTGTAGCTGCCACTGCTTTCATGGCCTTTTTCGTGATTAGTGGTGAGATTCCCCTGATTGGGGGAGTGGCGATGTTAGTGGCTCTGTCTGTTTACTATTTCTACACATATTCGAAGGCAATAGCTGGTGAAGATGAGTATGAATTTGAAGAGTCGTGGTTATCCGAAAAAATTTCTGTTGCCATTCCTACTTGTCTGATAGGAGGTTTGATGATTTGGTTCGGAGCTGAGCTATTAGTTTCTGGTTCCAAGGGAATTGCCAATACTTTCGGTGTCTCAGAGGCAATAATCGGTTTGACAGTAGTCGCACTGGGAACATCCCTGCCTGAATTAGCAGTCACATTAGTGGCCGGGCTCCGAGGACAGGGAGGGGTAGCGGTAGGAAATATTCTAGGATCTAATGTGATGAACATTATGGGAATTTTAGGGATTGCGAGTATAGTAGGTAATGGGATTATTGTCGATAGTGTGTTCATCAGGGATATATTCGTGGTGATTATGACTTCTGGTTTTGTAGTAGGAGTTTTTCTATCAGGGAGGGATTTCTCGAAGACAATGGGGTCATTGATGATTCTAACATATCTCTCATATATTACTTACCTGAGTGGTCTTCTTGGGTAGTTGAAATAGCACTATCTCTGAGAATGTATGTCGATTAACATGGTTGAGTCCCGATTAGAGTGTGTAATTCTTGCAGCGGGTTACAGTCGAAGACTTGGAAGAGATAAGGCACTACTGCCGGTTGGTTCTATGACACTAATCGAGTGGTTGTACAATAGAGTTTCATTACGTAGTTTGCCTGTTACATTGGTAGCGAGTGATAGGAATGCACAGGAAATTGAAAATTTTCTTCCTGGCTCTGAGATTGTCATTAACCCCACGCCCGATAAAGGAAGAACTGGTTCACTAAAATTGGGAATTTCTAGAATTGATAAATTTAGAGATTCGAGATACAGATTGCTGGTGATACCAGTAGATAGGCCTGGTTTTTCTGACTCTACTCTCGATGCACTCATTGCATCGTTTCAAACAACTTGTCCAGAATATGAAGGAAGGGGTGGTCATCCTCTGTTACTGATCGAAAGTGATGTTGAGATAGTTAGGAATAGCCCCTCAGACATGCCACTGAACAAAATTTTGGAACCATCAAGACTCAGGGTTAGCGATAAGCATCTTCATCTAAACTTAGATACCCCAAATGATGTTGAAAAATTACAGGATAAATTGTCATTTTCAGCTGATAATTGAATGAGAGGTGATGATGAAACTCTTGAAATCTATGACGGCTCTCTTATCGATCCGATGTCAAATGATTTATACAAATTTGATTTGGAGTGACAAGTGCCCACTACGACTGAAGTCATAGAAGTGATTGTTGTAAGTATGCGGGACGCTTTTCTAGCAGTATCTGTTTTTGTAGCAGCAATGGTTCTTCTATTCAGTTGGTTGCAGTATATTACCGCTGGGAGATTTGTCGATTCAATACGGGCAAATAAGAGGTGGCAGCCGGTAATTGGAGCAATAATGGGCATCACCCCAGGTTGCGGGGGGGCAATAGTGATGATGCCAATGTATACTAGGGGATATGTCACATACGGAACGGTAATTGCAACACTAATTGCGACACTTGGAGATGCTGCTTTTATTTTGATTGGGGTAGCTGTTACAGACTCTTCTTTCATCGCCCCTGTGATAGCGGTGCATCTCATTTCATTTCTAGTTGGAGTAACATGGGGTTACCTAGTAGATGGATTGAGGGTGACACCTCAGTATCCCTTAGGGATATTTGGGTCGAAATTTGAAGGATCAATACATCCTGAAAGACTGGTTATCGAAGAGATCGAAGATTCCCAAATAGTATTTGATGATCTAGGAAGGGAGGATGAGGGTGGTTTGGGATATTTCCTGCTTCACCAAGGGTACGCAATCTGGTGGGCGGTTACCTCAGTAGGACTAGTATTAGCTGTAATGCTCATATTGTGGGGTTCTCAAGATCCGGAATTCGAGCTTGCTTTGGAATATAACCCATTGAAGCTTGACGGTTTCATAACCTGGGTGGGTTTGATTGGCACAACTTTGTCAGTGATTCTCTATCTTACTCAAAAGAGTTGGATAAGAGATGATACCGAAGCCTCGATAGGAGACAAGCTATATTCAATTAGAGAAACTCTGATTCACTCTGCAAGCGAGACTGCTTTTGTTACATTTTGGGTTATCTCTGCTTACCTTATTTTCGAATTTTATATGTTGTTTTCGGGGATGAATGAAGGAGATTTAGCAAAATATGGTGACGGATTAATTGCTGTTTTATTGGCTTCGGTTATTGGATTAATCCCCGGTTGTGGGCCTCAAATCATTGCTATAACTGCCTACACGAAGGATCTTATCTCATTCCCAGCACTAACCGCGAACGCCATTAGTCAAGATGGAGATGCGCTTTTTCCATTACTGGTCAGACACCGAGCAGCAAGTCTATGGGCAACATTACATACAACGATTCCAGCTCTCATTGTGGGAATTATATTGTTGATTTTTGATATATCATTTTAGATAGAAATACAGTGTATAGAATTGGATTGGGACAGTAACACAACTCCAAAGCTAGGTACCCTTTCAGAAGTATGTGACCATTGCAGTGCTAACTTGGGTCATTGACAAATTAAGTAGTGGTGAAAGAGTAGCGATTGCATCAGTAATTGAGGCTAAAGGGAGTGTTCCTGGAAAACCAGGAGCAAGGCTTGCAATAAGTTCATCCGGTTCTAAGTACGGAACCGTTGGTGGCGCAGGGCTTGAGTTGAAGATTCAGAAGAAGCTAGAAAAAATGTTGATCTCTGACAGTATTTTGGAAAGAAAAAAAGGAGGGAGTGTGGAGATTTTCTTGCTAAACAAAGATGGGAAGGAAAAAGAAGCGACATCCTTGGACAGCCTATGTGGAGGGCGCGTGACAGTGTCGATGGAAGTGATTAATCCTATTCCACATATCCTAATTGCTGGAGGGGGGCATGTAGGAATTGCTATTGCAAAAGTATGTGATAATCTGGAGTGGTCTCACAGCGTTTTTGATATCAGGCAAGAATTCTCCAATCCGAGGAGATTTCCGCAAGCCTTAGCTACAACCTATTCCTCTGTTGAAGATTTTATTAATTCTGAGAACGAAGAGTCGATTCGGAGATTCTCGGATGTACTCCTACTAAGTCATGACTGGGGAGTAGACGAAGAGTTACTGATAGGACTATTGAGGATTTCAGGAAACAGTAGAAGACCGCGAATTGGAGCGATTGGTTCGAGGAAAAAATGGTCTGCATTCAGAAAGTCTGCGATTAACTCTGGCATTACTGAGACCATGATAAATTCAGTAAGGTGCCCTATAGGACTAGATATTGGTGCAGATTCACCCGAAGAAATAGCAATCGCAGTCTGTGCTGAGATACTTTCCCTAGAGAGGGGAGTCGGGAGAACCGAAGAATGAAATCGGGAGTTAAAATCGGAGAGGCATGAGGGTCCCGGCGGCATTAGTTTGTATTCTTATAATTTCTACATCATTTGGTGGTTGTCTCAATCAAGATGTAGAATCGGCGCCAACAATACATGACGATGTGAACGATTTCGGTTCATTCAGTGTAGTTGCTCCAATAGACACAGGAATAAATGTGTACCATAATCACTTCATCATGAATGATTCATATCCTCAATGGCTACTAGATGGTCTAGGAGTTAATTTCGTTTGTGAGATATCTACCAATGGAACTTGGGAAGAGAGATATGAGAACGATAGAGAAGAATGCTGGGACGTTATCGGATCTGAAGACATAGTGTGGTTCAAGGGTTCCAGAATTATCGGCACTTCACCGGATGATAACACGGAAATCCCGATTCTAGATGATCCGAGTGATGGCCATGGAACCGCAGTTACAGGGGCAGTGCTGAATGCCAATCCTGATGCAGTAATTTTTTTCGTAGAGGGATTCAGCGATGCCGCTGTACTTGCAGCCGCAGATCAGCCACTCGTAGATATTATCACTACAAGCTTCGGACCTATTCTTTCTATCCCGGTTCCGGGAATAGAGGATGCTACGAAGGTAGCGGTTGTAGAACAAAAGAAGGTTCACACGGGGGCTGCAGATAATTCGCCTTCTCCCGCTGTTCAAGACTCTACTGCTGGACCTCCATGGAGTATAGGAATCTCAGGTTACGCTGAGGAAGATGATGACCAGAAGGAGACTATGAGCGGATCATATCCAGATATAGCGGCAGACTGGACACAATATCTTCCAAATCATGATGATATAGATGGTTACCATACAACTTCGGGGACTTCTTTCGCGACTCCGAGAACCGCAGGGTTACTCTCCGAGGTTCTCGAAAATCTTAGAGGTGAATTCGGAGATTTGTCGGCGGGAGCAGATCCTTTGAATAGAGGGGGGCTATTGGTGAATGGTACCAATTTCTCATTGACTAATGATGATTTGAGAGAAGCTCTAAATCTCTCCGCTTGGTATCCTTCCTTTACGACATGGGATCCACTTTCTGGAACTACGCCTGTCTCTCCGGTGGCACCATGTACTCAATTGGGATGGGGAGTCGTTAACCAGAGTAATGTTTTACCAATTATCAAACACCTAAATGGTTCCGAAATAATGCCTCAACGTCCTTCTGATGTACATGCATGCATGGAAATGAACCAATTCCTAAGAGAATCTTACTGGAGCTAACAGCGTAAAATAAGATGAGCGTGTGCCGGAAATATGAGGAAAGTGCGCCTAAACTGGAAACCATCATCACTTTTCAAAATCAATGAGATTTATCAAATGATGAAAATTTGCGAGAGGATTGAGGTCCTTGGACATCTTTCCATAGATTCAGGCGGAGTTTCCCAACTGACTGAATTGCAATTAAATGATGGACACAAACTTTCAGAAATCTCCGAACTAGAAAGCTTCGAAGTTCTAGAAAAATTTGAGGAAGATGAAAATGGTATTCTAGCAAGTATAAGATGTACTCATACCATGGCAAAGTCAGCAATACAACTATCCAACATTTACGTATATCCCCCATATGGAATAAATTCTGAAAGTGGTTTAGAAATTCGAATCTTCGGTCTTTCCGACTCAATACGTAGTTTCTTAGGGTTAATCAATAATGTTATGCCTCCAGATATTGTTAGCGTCAATACGATTAAAGATGAAAATTCTAATGAATTTGATTTTCTTACTGAAAAACAAAAAGAGGCGCTAGTCCTTGCAGTAAACAGGGGATATTATGACATCGATTCAGACGTCACACTTAAACAGCTATCAGATGAATTAGGGATAGCCCGAAGTACTTTTGGAGAGCATTTGAAGAGAGCTGAGTCTGGAGTGCTGAAGATGGTAGCTAGTGATTTACTTTAGAATGATAAATCTGAACCCAATGCTCAAAGGATGAGCTCCGATTGGTAGTAACAATGGCGCAGTTCCGACTACCTATGCTCCCTCATGCTGGAGAGGTTGAATGGAATGTAAATGTGAATGGAGAAGAGAAGTCGATTTTCATAGAAAGTAATGCTATACTTCTTGACGTCTTAAGAGATCAGGTGGGTAGTCTTGGAACCAAGCGTGGATGTGATATGGGGACATGCGGGTGCTGCTCGGTATTAGTTGACGGAGTGCCCAAGCTTTCTTGCCTAACCCTTGCAGTGGAGGCAGAGAAGTGTGATGTAACTACTGTGGAAGGATTGGCTGAGGGTCATCATCTACATCCTATTCAACAAACCTTCGCAGAGTATGGGGGAAGTCAGTGTGGATTTTGCTCCCCCGGTTTTCTAGTAGTGATTTCCGCCCTGCTTGAGGAAAATAAGAATCCCACTGATGATGAAATTAAGGAGTCGATTGAGGGCAATCTATGCAGATGCACAGGTTTTCAGCAAATTGTCGAATCGGTCAGAGCCGCTTCAAATATTCTAATCTCAGGAGAATCTGTTGAAGACTCGACTTCTCCGAAGAGCGATCCGCATCCAGGATTTGGAGGTGAATAGAATCTCAGAAGAAAGAGTGGATGAAAAGGAAACTAATGTGGGAGAAGAAGAGATCGTTGGCTACCGCCAACAGCCTGGAAAAATTCCTTTCTCTAGACCTGGTTCAGGAGGTAAGAATCAATTTTCTAAGAATAATGACCCAAAGACGATTCCCAGTTCACAAGGAGGGGATTTGGAGCAACCATGGGGACCCCACAGGCATGATGGAATAGTTAGTGGCCAGATTATTGGAAAGCCAACGGCTCTGATAGATAGTGGTTGGAAGGTTACGGGACAAGCCCACTACGGGGACGATGTTAGACTCCCGGGGGAATTAATTGGTAGAATTATTCGTTCCCCCCATCACTATGCCAGAGTTCTATCTATTGACTGCACAAGAGCTCTTGAGATTCCCGGAGTGGTGGCAATCGCAACTGGTGCGGATGCAAAAAACAAGTTTGGTGTTCTTCCAGTTACGAAGGATGAGCATGCGATGGCAGTGGAGAAGGTTAGGCATGCAGGTGATCTGGTTGCTTGCGTTGCTGCCGTTGATGAATTGACCGCTAGAGAGGCTGAGAGACTGATTGAAGTTGAGTACGAAATACTTGAGTCAATTCATGATATGAGAGATGGTCTTGAGGATAGTGATGAGCCCATCCATGACCGAGGAAAATATCACATCGGAGAGTCCAACGTCCAGAAAAGAGTTTTTCAGGAGTTTGGGGACATTGAGGGGATGTCGAAATCCGCGATTGCTAGCCATAGAAAAAACTGGTTTTTTTCGGGTGTCAACCATGCATTTACTGAACCGCATGCAGTAGTTGCCCACTGGGATCCTTCGGGTAGGCTAACCCTTTACACTCCACAACAAGTTCCGCACTATGTCCATAGGGCGTTAGCAGATGTCTTAGAAATTCCAATGCACCAGATTAACGTCCATAGGACCTTTGTCGGAGGTGGCTTCGGAGGAAAATCTGATCCATTTCCACATGAGATGTGCGCGGCGATACTAGCAAGGAAGAGTGGTAAGCCTGTAAGAATAACATTCGACAGAGAAGAGGTTTATTGGGTAAACAGAGGGCGTCATCCCTCTCGGATAGAAATGAATCTCCATGCAGATAATAAGGGTAGAATTTGTGGAATTGAGACAGATGCACTAATCGATGGAGGTGCATTTGCTTCTTTCGGCCATGTGACAACTTACTACAATGGCGTCCTTCACACAGCTCCTTACGAGATAGGTGCATTCCACTACACTGGTGCCAGAGTTTGGACGAACAAACCTGCAAGTGGTGCAATGAGGGGTCATGGAGCCGTAAACTCTAGATGTGCAGTGGAGGTCGGTTTAGATGATCTGGCAGAAAAATTATCCGTTGATCCTATCACTCTACGTCTGGCAAATTTGCTACCCCCTCATTCTGCTACAATTACTGGTTTCAGGGTAACTAGCATTGGGATGAGGGAATGTCTAGAGAAAGTAAAAGAGCAAAGTGGATGGGACAGTAAGTTCCGAAAGCTTCCATTGGGTAAAGGAATAGGAGTTGGATGTGGATTTTTCATTTCCGGAAGTGGTCTTCCCATTCACTGGGATCCGAACAAATTCCCTCATGCCACTGTACATCTGAAGATTGACATGGACGGAGGAGTGACAGTACATACTGGAGCGGCAGATATCGGACAGGGTTCTGACACAGTTGTGGCCCAATCGGTTGCTGAGGTTCTTGGTTTGCCACTGGATCTAATTAGAATCAAATCAAGAAATTCTGATACGTCGCCAGTTGATCTGGGGTCATATTCATCCAGAGTCACGTTCATGAATGCAAATGCGGCAATTTCTGCATCAATGGAGATTAGGGAAAGGCTTCTTCAGGCTGCCTCAGAAATTACCGGTTCGAAAAAAGATGAGATGATCGTGGGTGATCGTAGAATCTTCGCTAAGAGGGATCCTGCAGTTGGGGTATCATATCTCGAAGCATTGCATAAGGCTCAAGAAGACCGAGGTGCACTTGTTTCATCTGGATCTTACAGAACTCCTCCGATGGGGAAGACGCACAAAGGGGCAGCTGCAGGATTAGCGCCAGCATACTCATTTTCGGCATATGTATCAGAAGTTTCTGTGGATGTGGAAACGGGTAAGGTTGTCGTTGATAGGGTATGGGCAGCCCATGATTGTGGAAAGGCAATTAATCCCCTAGCAGTAAGTGGACAGATTATCGGTTCTTGTCACATGGGCATGGGCCAAGTTCTATCCGAGGAAATGAGGTATGGGAGAAATGGTCACCTGATGAATCCTGATCTATTGGATTACAAGATTCCTAGCGTTCATGAAATGCCGGAGGTGATTCCAATAATTGTTGAGTCGAATGATCCTGAAGGCCCATTTGGAGCAAAGGAGGCAGGGGAAGGACCTTTGCTACCTATCCTTCCTGCGGTTTGTAATGCAGTATATGATGCGATAGGCGTTAGGACAAATGAGTTGCCTATGTCTCCCGAGAGAGTGTATAAGATGATTGAAAAGCGTTGTAAAACTGAGGGAGTCCCTGATCCTACAAATCTTTCTTGTCCTACTTTGGAACACTCTGAACTGCAGAAAGAACTGGAGGAAAGGTCAATCAAGCACTCACAAAGGGATATTGAAAGGAGGCTTTCTGAAAACAGAGATGATTACCACAATGGTGCTCTTTTCGGACTTGACCCTACCATACCACCAGACGAAAATGATCCTAGATGGAAAGTTAGAGTTACTCCTGGGGAGGATTATCTAGGGGATCCGAGGCTTGCTGGAAGTGCATGGAAACATACCGAAAGAAGATATTCAGGTGATAATAAATGAGGATGCCGCCATTCAGAGTATTTACTCCAAGAAGCTTAGATGAGGCTCTAGAAATTTCTAGAGAATTAGCAGATTCAAACCAAGGTTTCGACTGGATTGCAGGAGGTACTGATTTGATTCCTAATTACAAATGGCACATCAATGTAGAAGAAAATGTAATCTCTCTCTCCTCGGTTAGTGAGTTGAAGAAGTTGAGTGAAAATCACATTGGTGCAATGGTCAGCATCCACGACCTTGCAAAAGAGGAGTCGACCCATCCAGTTCTTTCCAAAGCTGCTGAATCTGTTGCTAGCATCATGGTTAGAAGGTCTGGCACTGTTGGAGGCAATATCTGCCTAGATACAAGATGCTATTGGATTAATCAATCGGAAACGTGGAGGGAGTCGATTGATTGGTGTCACAAATGTGATTGTGGAACTGGTGCTGATTGCCGAGTAATTCCAAATCAAAATACTTTGTGCGTAGCTACATATCAAGCTGATCTTGCACCGGTATTGATGTGCCTCGGAGCGACAATACACCTTGCATCTCAAAATGGAACTCGATCGATGCCACTGAAAGATTTCTTCCAGTTGGATGGAATGACTAGAAATATCCTTGATGAGGGAGAGTTGGTGACACACCTAACAATCCCAGATGATTCGAAAGATTGGGATGGAGACTATCAGAAGCTCAGACAGAGGGATTCTTGGGATTTCCCAGAAGCCGGGGTAGCCGTCCTCTGGAAGAAGAGTGAGGGTGCCGGAAATCCATCCTCTCTCAGAGTAGCCACAACCGGACTTGAGTCGATTCCCATGCTTCATCTGAAAGAATCTGAGGATGCTTTGAGTAAATGGGAAGGGATTGTTTCCGTGGATGTACTCTCAGAGTCAATTAGGAAGGCTGTGAAGCCTGTACAAAATACTTGGTTCTCACCCTCATACAGAAGAAAAATGGTGAAGGTCTTAACGAAGAGGGCTTGCAGGGGTTTATTGGTGAGTTAGTGGCTAAATGCACAAGAGCAGTGATTTTGAGTAGTTTTTTGCTGCTTTGGAGCATAGTCCCTCAGTCTGTTTTATCTCAGGATATTGGAGATTCTTGGAAATTGGAAATTGATTATCCAGAGGAAGATTCTGCAAATCCATTCATATTATCTGATGAAGGATCAGTTAGTGTAGGATTCTTCGTAGAAAACTCGGGTTTGGTAGAAATTTCTGTAGAGTTTGCCTATGAAGTTCCATTTGGAGGTAAGCATGATGCCCCAGAAGCAGAAACTATTCCTTCGGGTGAAAACAAATCATTTAATCTGGAAATTAGCGAAATAGATGTTTTTGCATTCGAAGCTGAAAAAACAGAGAAATTTTCGATCACTGCAACAGTTACTGCTAGACAGGGAGTTCCTGATCCTTTTTCTTCTTCTCAGCAGAGAGAGGGGGATTTGGAAATTCCGGCAATATTTTCTCTATCAGTTGATATCTCAGAACCTTTCGGTCCAATGAATGCTGGTACAGATACTATCCTGATAGTAACAGTGCAGAATAATGGAAATGCACCTGACGGTGTTGGAGAAATAGAAATTGAAGATGACTGTCCGCTGATGACTTCGGACAATGGTCTTGACTCCCTATTAATTGGGAATATTGATGCAGGGAAGTCTATGGACGCAGAACTAAGAGTTTCAGCATCCGAAAGTCATCCTCGAAGACATTGTGACATTTCCATCATAGTTACTTCCAAGAGATCGATGAATGTTGGCGGAAATGTGTTTGCTGAGGATGAAGTTAGAATTTCTGTTGAGCCTCCACCAAAGAGCGGTTCTGATACGAATAACAATGAAGATGAAGTTGAGATGGATGATGATTATGTAAGATCAAATATACCCTATCCTGGTTTATTGTATAGTTTGCTGACATTACTGACTGCAGCAAATTTTTCTTCAAAATATACTAAAAGAAAAAAATGAGTCAAATATTCGGCTAATTCGAAAAAAATGAACTATATTCAGCAACATATAACCGTGATTTGTTTGTCGAGCAGATGTTGGTCGGTACCTAGGGCCATGTCGGAATAGGATAGGGTAATATGGCTCGGGAAATGGATGATGAGGGGCGTTTTAACCGAAACGTGCTGTATTCTGTAATAATTACTGGAATTCTTCTTCTAATCCTTCCAATGTACTTCGTTGTAGGAAAACCCACTGCTCTTTCGGCTTATGAAACAGGAGAGTTGGGCCAAATTTCCGATATGAGGGAAACATTCGAGGATGAGTATGTAGAGAATAGGAATGAAGGCTATTACGTCGCCAATACAATGTCTACTCCGATGTTGGTGAACGACTGGAAGGACCCTCACAGAACTCTCCTAGCCGTAATAGGTCCAGAAAAACCGATAGACGAAACGGAAGCCGACGAGATTTATCGTTTTGTTACAGAGAAGGGCGGGAAGGTTATCGTAGCTGCGGATAATACAAATGCAGATAGGCTTGCAAATCTTTTCGGAGTGAGATATTTCAGTAAACCACTTCTAGACGAAAAACAGCATTGGGTATACACTCAGCAGACTCAACAGTTCATTGATTGGAAAAATGTCTGGACTGCTTCTCCAATCAATCAAGACGTTACAGATATGTCACCCGGAGCATTGATGCAAGGATGCTCTGCGTTCCAGATTGAAAACCCCGATGGTTTGAAGGATTGCAGACTTCCTGTAATGTACAAAGAGCCCACGGGAATGATGTTTGAGCCGCTTCCTGAAGATCTGTCCGATCCTGGACATAGAGAAATAATGACTCTTGGAACGGCTTCTTCTTCGGCATTCATTGACATTAAGGAGGATGGAGATCCTACCAACCCAGAAAATCCTGCTCCTGGGGATTTGAAACTAATGATGAGGTTTGACTATCCAGGAATTAAGGTTCTGGACAAGGTTGCAAATGAGGGCAGAAATGCATTCTCAGCCAACGTTGGTGAATTGGAAGTAACTGGAAGTATCGTATTCGTTTCGGACGAAGAGGCTTTTTCCAACTTACTATGGGAACTAGATGATGCACAAGAGCAAGGTCTCAGTGAGGATTGCTCAGCTATTGGCGAATATACTCGCAATAATTGTTGGACACAGGAGATTCTGAATAACAACGATTGGGGGGGTAATGAGAGATTCTTCAAGCTCCTAGTATACGATATGATGGAATTTGATAATGCCAACTTGAGCGCCCCAATACGATCCGATCCGGGAAATTTCCAAATCGTCTTTGACGAAAGTAGGCACGTTACGGGAGTTATTTCTGCTCCTTTCGTGGAAACGATGGGGACCGTGGTTCTACTAACCTCTAATCAATTCTTGAAATGGCTAGTTGTTCTAAACGTGGCTTTATTACTACTAGTAGCAATGATGGTAGTTCCTGAGAAAGAAAACTGGAGGCACGTTTTTGATTTAACTAAATTCACCCAGAGACCTGAGAAGCTGGATCCTGCATCTTACAGGGACAGAGTGAGGAAGGCACTTCTAACCAAGGTTAGGGTACATCATGATTTAACTAGAGATCAGATGGCACAGACTCCTCCTCCAGAAGTCCAGGCGATGATAGGAGATCCTCGACTTGTGGAATTGGCTTATAGCCAAAGCCGGACGTACACACCTCAAGAGTTGCGCAAGTTGATGCGAACAATTAGGCGTTGGGGAAAGAATAACTAAGAAAAGGAGACAAGAAAATGAGTGAAACAGAAGCAGCGAAAGGGATGCCAGCACCACCTAATACGGGTGGCCACGATTCGGTTCTAGCCAAGAAGGCTGAAGAGGCTCGTGGTTCAAACAAGATAGATGAGGTCTTAGCAGCAACAGGAGCGATGGGTCAAGCAATCAGTACTGAGGTTCAAAAAGTAATCATCGGAAAATCTCATGTAATCGACAATGTAATGGTCGATATTCTCTCCAACGGAAATCTTCTGTTCGAAGATTTTCCCGGTCTAGCTAAGACTCTGATGACTAATACCTTCGCAGACGCTCTTGGATGTGACTTCAAGAGAGTCCAATTCACCCCTGATCTTCTTCCCGCAGATATCACTGGAACTAATATCTATGATGCCAAGAAGGGAGAGTTTACTTTCAAGCCCGGACCGATCTTCTGTAATCTTCTTCTTTCTGACGAAATTAACAGAGCACCGCCAAAGACTCAAGCAGCATTGCTTGAAGCCATGCAGGAAAAGCAAGTAACCATTGGAGTAGTTACGCACAAACTGCCATCACCATTCCTAACTATGGCAACACAGAATCCGGTTGAACAAGAGGGAACGTACCCGCTCCCTGAAGCTCAACTGGATAGATTCATGATGAAGATGATGGTTGGTTATCCTGATAGAGCCGACGAGAATGAAATCCTTCAGAGGAGGATTAATAGAAAGACCGACGAAGTGGAAGTTAACAGTATTACAGATCCAAGCATTGTCGTAAAGATGCAGAATTCATGTGAGGAAGTCTACGTCGATAGGTCAGTTAGGGAATATATGGTAGACATAGTTGCCAGAACTAGGGAGGACCCAAGAGTTCTGGTCGGTTCCTCACCTAGAGGTTCCCAAGCATTACTCAAGACTAGCAGAGCTGTAGCGGCTATGAGAGGGAGGGATTTCGTAACTCCTGACGATGTTAAATCGATCGCAGAGCTAGCAGTAGCACATAGAATCATTCTGAAGCCTGAACATCAAATTAAGGGGCTCGAGAGCGGAGAAATCATCAGAGACATCCTTCACGGAAAGAACGCTGCAAACGTTCCTACTGTCTGATAAAGCAGGGGTGTAAAGATGGCCTGGAGCCGAAAGTCAGCGATGTTCGCTTCGCTTTCAGTGGCTATGTACCTACTAGGCCTAGTATTGAGAAATCAACAGTTGGTAACTGTTGCTGTTGTTCTTCTTTCTTTCCTCACTTGGGCGGCACTAAGGACGGCTCACGGCGATGTTGCATCTTCTGGAAGAAGAATTGAGGACTCCAAGATGGATGAGGGAGTACAGCTCCAGAGTATCGTGGCAATGAGGAAGACCTCGTCTTCAAGAGTTTTTGAAGATGGAGAAATTGATGTAACACTAAGAATACAAAATCGATCAAATATAGCTAAGGTACTCGAACTTAGAGATAGAGTTCCTGAGGTGATGAGGATAAAGAAGGGGGCAAACTACGTACTCATGGAAATAGGTCCTCAGAGAGAAACCGAGATTTCTTACACTATCGAGACGCCGCTTAGGGGATTCTACACTATTGGCCCCGTCTGCATCAGAGTTCAGGACGAGCTTGGTTTGTTCCATAATGAAAAGGAAATCCAGCTTTATGATGACTTCTTGGTTTTTCCAAAGATGGAGGATATCAAGGATGCAATGATTAAGAGTAGGGTGCCGAAAATTTTCACTGGAGCAGTAAATATTCGAAATCCTGGAGAAGGTTCTAACTTCTACAACCTAAGAGAGTATCTTCCAGGTGATCCAATGAGGAAAATTAATTGGAAGGCTACGGCAAGACAAGATGGAAAGATGATGGTCAATGAATTTGAGAGGGATGCAGTAAGTGACGTGATTATCATAGTGGATAGCAGATCTGTGAGTGAAACTGGACCAGTAAGTAGAAACTCCCTGGTTTACAGTACAAGAGCTGCAGCGAGTCTGACTCAGCACTTCCTCTCAAGAAGGGATTCAGTGGGCCTCGTTGTTTACGGAGATGAAATAGTCTCAGTTGACAGAGATACTGGAAAGAAGCAGTTGTACATAGTCCTAACAAAGCTCGCAGGAGCAATGGCCAAGGGCAATACCCCTCTGAAGATTGTAACTAATCGAATTATGCCGCATATCCATAGGGGAAGTCCGATAATCATCTTATCACCACTCGAGGATGATCCCACAATTGTTGATGCAGTTAGGGACCTTAGAGCTAGAAGTTTCGAGGTTACGGTACTTTCCCCGAGTAGTCTTGAATTTGAGTTTGATGCGAGAAGGATCGATCGTACTGGGTATGAGGTCCTCAAGACGGAAAGAGATATCCTAATGACCGAGCTTAGAGGATTGGGTGCCCATGTTATGGATTGGGAGCCAGATATGCTTCTCTTTACTGCGCTAGCTGGAGCTAGGGGATTCTAGGGGTGAGATGGTGGTGGAACAAGGAAAGGGCCCAGTAGACACTTCGCACCTTTACGAAGGAAAGGTCGTACGTTCCTCTGCACCGAGTCGTAAGAAAGCAGCAGGAGATATGAAAAGAGACACTGGGATACCAGATGACGCCGTCCCAGAGGTTGCTATACCCAATTGGATAGATGCGATTTTCGGCGGGCCGATATTGGTAAATAGAGAATTTGTACCTCCTAACAAGATGGTGATTACTCTGCAAATGGGAGCAATCGGTTCTCTTTTGATCCTAGGATTTCTTACCTTTGTGCTGACTCCTGTTTCAGGGACGGTTTGGTTTACGGCAACAAACGAAATAGGTCTTGGAATTCTAGGATTGGGCCTACACTGGTTGCTAATTTTTTCAGGGATAGTTTGTGGTTTCTGGGGCACGTGGCAGAGGGATCAACGTTTCATCCTAGTATCATACTTAGCTCTAATTCTTGTGACTATAAGATTTGCAGGTAGTAAAGTAGAGTTTGGCTTGGGAGGATTAGGATTCCTAGAGAATGAAGTAATACAGAAATTCCTTCTAATATTTTATGCTGTTTTCCTAGTTGTTTACATGGAAATATCCAGTGGAGTAATTCGTTTCTCTATGCTCGACACATCAATCAGAAGAGGAGAGGTGTACGTAATGAATGTCAAAAGTATCTCCGATAAATATAGGAAAGCATTGGGCTATACTCCCGCAGTAGCGGCTGTTGTGGCCACTCTCACCCTTTTCATCAACTTCATTGTCCCTCTATTCGTAGGAATACTAGATCCTGTGGCAGCCAATAGACTTGAAGAAAGTGTAGAGCTGACTAGCGTTTATGGAGTTGCTCTAGGAACAATTCTAGTCTTCTTGATCATTGCATCTATGTTCGCAATCAATCTTCCACTAAGGTTTCAGCAGTATCTAGAGAAGCGCTCTTAGGATTTAGAAATCCTCCGGAAATTCCGAGATCACAAATCACCAACATTGCTACTGCTTGTACCACGGGAGCTGCACGTGGCCCAATAACTGGGTCATGTCTACCTCCGACCTTGAGCAATCTAGTCTCGTTGCTTGGAAGATGAAGGGTGAATTGTTCCCTAGGAAGACTGCTGGGCGGTTTGAAATGAACCAAAACTCTCAGCGGGGCTCCTGTAGACCTACCTCCAAGTGCACCATCTGCTTTTCCATCCTCAGATTTGTCGAGAATTGGAGAGTCTGGTCCTGGGACCCACATATCATTATTCTCAGACCCCCTCATTGAAGAAGATTTTACTCCACTTGCAAACTCTATTGCCCTAGCTCCAGGAATTGCCATTAATCCTCTCGCAAGAGAGGGTTCTATTCCATCGAACCAAGGATCACCCAAGCCAATGGGAAGACCCTCGATTATCAACTCAACAACCGATCCTATTGAGTCCCTATCTCTCCTGATCTTTTTGATCAAATCATCCATCATTGGTGCCATATCCGGATCTCTGCAATTAAGCCTCTTCATTGTTGGGTCTTCTTCCTGTAGTTTCATTTTTCTTAGTTGAAAAAGAGGTCTTGCACTAATTTCTCCTACTTTGTGGAGGTGTGCATCGCAACTCCATCCGACTTCATCCAAAATGGATCTTACTTGACTTCCTGCAGCGACTATACCCAATGTTAGTCTAGCAGAATGAGATCCGCCTCCACGGGGGTCATAGAATCCCTTTGACCAGATTGCTTCACCCATATCTGCATGACCCGGCCTGGGGTGGTCAGGAAGGAAGTCATAGTCTCTAGAACGAGCATCAGAGTTCATGGCAATCATTAGAATTGGCCATCCAGTTGCCTTCCCATCGTATACTCCGGATAGAATTTCACAGTCATCAATCTCGGCTCTAGAAGAAAGTCCCCTTCTCCCAGGTTTTCTCCTATCCAAATCATCAATTAACGCCTTCCTGTCAATCTTAGTCCCTGGAGGAATTCCTTCGACCAATGCCCCTACACACTTTCCATGGCTTTCTCCGAAAATGGTTACTTTGATATTTTCACCAAGATCCATGCCCATCAGAATACCTCCTCACTAATTCCATCTACCGAAGAAAACCTAGTAGAAATTACTTCAAACCCAAAATTTGCAATTGTGCTGAGGAGAGTTTCTGTTTCTTCCTCATAGCATACCAATGATATTGCTGGTCCAGATCCAGATATTCCACATGCCATTGCCCCTGAAGCAATGCACATGTTGCTTATCCTAAGTGCTTCAAGATCATTTGTCGCCGCGGCAATGGCCAAACCGTTTGATGAAATTGAATCCAGTGGAGAGCCACTCATTATCGAAGCCAATGACCTTTCGAACATATGCATCTGAGAAGAAAGAATGTTCTTCGAAAGGTTCTCTTGTCTATTTCCACGAAGTAAAATAATTATGGAAAGGTTTGGGTCCATCTCGCCTTCTAAAATAACTGATTCGGAGGCGGTCATCTCTGGGTCGACTAATTTCCAACCTGGCTCTAGTGATGCGAATGCGTCATCCAGGCTACCGGTAATTGAACAACCAGAGAGTTTCTGAGATTTAGAAGCAAGATCCGCTATCATATAATTATTCAATCCTGTCCATGAACAATTGTTCAATGCTCTTAATGCTGCGCAAGCCAATGCAGAGCTTGATTTTAGACCCTGTCCGATTGGAATTGAGCTCTCAACTAACCATCCAAATCTAGATGGAATTGGGAGATTTTCTTCTCTCCAGCACTTCTCGACTGATTCAAGAATCCCATGTCTATCATACTCTACAACTATTTCTGAGTCTACTATCTGTACATCTGTAAATAGATCTACACCTATAGAGCACCCCCTTCCAAGTCCTGCGGCATGGAGAATAGAAATTCCACCTCTTGCTGAACCCCTTCCAATGGTTTTCACTTTTCCACCACCTTTGATTCAACTGCAATTCCCACATGACGCATTCTAGAGTCTGAAATTATTGATATAGAGTCGCCTTTAGACAAGTCCGTGACCGAAATTGGCTCTTTAGAAGGACTGACCAACCTAACCGTCTCTGCCTGCTGGACCACAATTTGTCCTTGTTTTTCATTTACTGTAAACCTAATCAAAATAAGAGGTCTAGTTTCAATTTTCAATCTTCCAATGGTGGCCGACTCTTGTAATCCTGACTCTGAAGCCACAGCTACTTCATCGCCTGATTTCAATTCACTGAGATATTTAGTCGAACCATCAGAAAGTAGAACATAGGAATGGATAGCTCCAGCGTTTACTCTGAAAGGTCTAGTGGGCACGAAATCAGAAGAGAGCGTCTCCCCATGAACAAGACAGAGACTGCTTGAAAGAGAACCTACGGGTATTCCCTGGCCAATCTGAATTCTCCTAGTTAGGTCTATACAAACCCTTTCTCCAATACCTGCCGACTCTACGGATGTGACTTCTGCTTCAAGAATTGAAAGCGCGATTTCATTTTCTCTCTCTTCAAATTCCAGCCTTTCTCCGACCATAATTGCTGCTTCATCAACTAGATCTGAGGAAACCAAGACGGCATCCACCCCTCCACCAAGTGAATATACTGCCCCGTTCAATTCTATTTTGTCTTCTATTGCCACAGCTATTCTTGTTCCTGAACCTCTAGAGTTAGCAATCAGATTTTCTAATGGGACCATGGTCCAGTCAGAAAATCTTACTAGAATCCATGGGACTAAACCGATTAATGATATTGCATCTTCTTGATCAAAAGAATCCTCAATAAATATCTCTGAAACATCACTAGACCTGCCTCTCCACAGTCTGCTTACAATATTATTTCCGGAATAGTCATTTGTCGGCGAATCTAGCCAGATCTGCAATTTCTCACCTCAGATGTCTTGATGCCTCTTCGGAATTTGCTCCATCGTGGACTATAGCTCTTAGAGATCTAATTAGAGAGGATGGATCTTCTGAGCCAAAAATATGTCTCCCCATACAGACACCTGATCCTCCAGAATTAACTGATTTTTCGACAAGCTTTAGTAGGCCAGAATTTGTAAGTTTTTTCGGGCCGCCAGATAGAAGAACTGGGATTGGTACCGATGATGTTACTTTTCCGAATGATTCTTCTGATCCAGTCCAAGGCACCTTTACCACGTTACAACCTAACTCCCAAGCTAGTCTTGCGGCATGGGCAATTCCGCCTGTTGAGTCGGAATCATCCAAAGAAAGATTTGCTCCTCTGGGATAGAACATCCCCAATACGGGAGTTTTCATTTTTTGAGCTTCTGTGGTAATTTTACTAATTCTTTTGATCATTTCAGGTTCTGCTGAATCGCCTAGATTGACTTGTGCTGAGACTGCTATTGCCCCTCTGGAAATACACTCAGATACCCCTGCAACGAGAATCTTATCCTGCGAGCGAGCCCCTCCATGAACTGTAGAAACTGAGGCGTGGCAGACAAAACGATTCCATCCGGTACGAATTGCGTGGTAACTTACTGGCCCCTTATGCATTATTATCGCATCAGCCCCCCCTTCAATTGCGGTATCTACCGCGGAGTCGGTATCCTCAAGACCGGACTCGGGGAATCGGGATGCTCCATGATCCATGGGAATCCAAACCCCCTTGCCACCCGGAAGAATAGTTTCCAAGCGACTAGAAAGTTGATCTCCCATGAAATCCCGTGATTGCATACTCTCTTGAATGGTCCCTTGTAGGTACTTCTTTTGTTTTCAATGAATTGATTATAGATCAAAATCTACTATCACTGGAGCATGATCAGAAACAACTAAGCCTCCTTCTCTCATTATCTGAGCTGATTTCAGCATTGGTCTGGCCACTTTATTTGCTAGAATATAATCAATCCTCCAACCTCTATCCCTCTCCCTAGCTCTGCGAAAGTTTGACCACCAAGAATATGGTCCCTTCATAGGTCCTAAATGAATTCTGAGGAGGTCGCTCCAACCCGCTTCTAGCATTCTATCGAACCACTCCCTCTCATGCTGTAAGAAACCTGAGGTACGCTTGTTGCCTACTGGATCCCATATGTCATCCTCAGTATGAGCTATATTCAAATCTCCACAAAGAAGTGCTGGTTCGGTAGAATCTAGAAACTGATAGCTCCAAACGAGCATATCTTCAAGCCACTGATCCTTGTACTGCTGTCTTTCTTCTCGGGAAGACCCATTTGGAAGGTACATATTTACACAACTCAGGTTCTTGTGCTTTGTTACCAATACCCTTCCTTCAGGATCTCTTGTCTCGTCTAATTTCGTATCAATTCCCCTACCAAGCTCGACCATGCCTACTCTTGAACAGGACATGACCCCTGAGTAACCTTTCTTTTGGGCAGGATGCCAAATCACCTCGTAACCCTCAGGCTCATTCCATTCCTTTGGCATCTGCTCGGGAAGAGCTCTAACTTCTTGGAATAGCATTACATCCGCATCAATTCTTTCAATGAAATCGGTTAGCCCCTTTCTATAGGCGGCTCTGATCCCATTCAGGTTCCATGTCACGACTCGCACTAACCATGCGCTACTGTGACAGGTCTTTGACCTTCTCGACTAAATCCATCTTCCCTATGCGCCTCATTCCGTAAGGAGTCAATGCTACCGAAATCAAGACGACTACCCCAATGAGCATCAATGCCACTAATGGGTCTACGATTACTGTCATGTAAAATGACCATTGAATGAATGAAGAAATCATTACCTGAGTTCCAACTAACGTAAAGAAGAAGGCCAAAATACCTCCAATTAGACCAATTACAAGGTGCTCCACGAAAATCATCGTTCCTAGTCGGCTCATCGGTGCCCCAAGGACCCTTAATGTTGCAATCTCTGTATCTCTTTCTGACAGATTCATTAGAAGAGTGTTGAAAAGCACAACAATCGCAATAAGAATGCCAAGAAATAGGATTGCTCCCAAGAATCCTTGCTGTTGTTCCAATATACTCTCATAAGATGAAATGACATCTTCCTTAGCCACTACTCCGAGGGATATCTCTCCGAGTTCACTGTCCAACTCTACCCCATCCGGTAGATCGATCAATACCGAAGTTGCTTGAACTCCTACCACATCAGCTAGATCCGATCTATGGAGGTACACTGTTCTGCTAATTTCTCCTTTTGTGATTCCTACAACCTCGACAGTCTTCGGTTCAGAGCCGAATAGAATAGTTTGGAAATCGCCAACGTCCCAACCCAAGAAGTGGTTGATGCCTTCATCAACCAAAATCTCAGTGATTTGTTGTCCCTTTTGAGGTAGATTACCCCTGGCTAAATCGATTGTAATCATGGAGTTCCCATCTGTTGAGAAGTATTCCAATCCATAAGTTACAATCACTCTTGAGTCGTTTTCCGGGTTGGCTGGAAACATTAGTAACATCTCATGGTCCCCCCCCTTCTGATCGGACCATTCAATTACTTCTTGTTCACCTCCTAAAAGTACGTTTGCTTGAAGGTCCCAGTTCTGATTATCCTCTACCGACCCCACTGTAATTTCTTCCATTGTTGACATCATTAGGAGTGTACTCCCGAACAGTAGCATTGAAAGACCTACAGCGAAAAATGTGAAAAATAGTCTGACAGGCTTCCTTATCCCAGAGCGAATGGTTAGGCCGATGGTCGCAGGCATTCTGGAAGTTAACTCCTGAACCTTTCTTGAAGAGACCCTGACCTCATGCTGGCCCCTCATAATTTCCAGAGGATGGAGCTTTGAAACCTGAATTGCTGGAAATATACCTGATGCGAGAACCAAAATATTTGTCAGGACGGCTATCTGAAAAATAAGAGGTGCAATTGGAGTAGTTTCCAAAATAGGTATTCCAATAATATTCTCGTAAATTCCAAGCATTTCTGGGATACCGATAGATAGAGCTAGAATCACTCCAAAAATAGTACCAATGATACCAATCGCTAGGGGCATTAGTAAGTATGCTGGCATAATTGCTAACCTTGGTATTCCAAGGGTTCTGAGTATGGCAATCTCTCTTGACTGAGAATGGACTAATCTCTGAAGACTGAGAAAAATTGTGATTCCAGCGATAGCAGCAATCATTCCAGTAACTGGAATGTAGAATATCATCGCACCTTCTGCATCGGCACGCAGAATTTCGACTGAGAAAACCTGTGATCTATCATAAATGAGGGATGGCGAATCCCCCATCTGAGAAATATTCTCATCGATCGAAGAAATCAGAAAGTCTAGCTCCAATCCTTCGTTTTTATCAGTCGATGGGATGTTGAAGTCGGGAGTTCCATAGACGTCAATCAGAATTAGATTAGAGGTACCTGCGGACAGGTTGGCTAGCTTCTCGAGACCATCAGATGAGAGATATCCAGTGGCAAATGTTCCTGATTCGGCAGGGAACAATGAGCCTTCTTGAGAAAAGTACAGATGATTTGAATGGTATCCAATCCCTACCACAGTGAAGTCCATCCTTCCTGAACCTGCTGCGATAGAAACTATGTCTCCCAATGATATTTCCAAACCGTCTGCTACACGTTTGTCTATTACTATCTCAGTATCTCCATTTGCTATTCTCCCAGAACAGCAGTCGTGATTAGGAATCCAAACCCTGTCAACGATACCTTCATCGATTCCATGCCAAACCGAAGGAATCAGCTTCTCATATTCTTCTCCATCATTCGTTTCTGAATGAAACATCGTTCCATCCATTCTAAGGCGGGGCTCGCACTCATTCAAAACAAGGGGCGATATTGGCCAACTTTTCGAAATGTTCTCACAAATTGATTCTGATCTTGCTTGGTCCCACGTACCACTGGGATTTTCTAACCAAATATCTGGTAGGTTTACTCCCTGTTCATCATCTTCGTAAATTCCATCATAAATTCCAGAAACCGTATGCGCGTATGCTGCGAATGATATTCCGGCAAAAACCGCCACTGCCACCATTGCAATAACTGCAGCAAGTCTGATTTTTGTTTTCAATAAGCTTCTAGTCAAGCGTTTTATCAGTAATAAAAACATAACTCCACCTTTTACTCCGAAGCATTTACACTAATCTAATCGTTCTATAATCGCACTTGTTGGAACATGATAATTTGGTTAAGTCTCACTGGCGCCAGCAAAGAATGCCATAGAGTCCCTAAAGAGTTCCTCCCTTCTATGCCTCTTATTATCTCTAATCTTCAGCCATGTGAAAATTATTGCTAGTAGGATAATAAACGGGATCAATGCTTCAGCATGGTATCTCTCCATCACTTCAATAATCCCTCTCGCAGTATACGCCCAGGTAATTGAAGCAGCGGTACCTCCTACGAAACAGGCTGCTAGGACCCTCTCGAATCTCATTCTGGCAACCAGTCCCAGCATAGCTCCAACTAGAACCCCGCTTGCCATAAATGGTATCCAAACGAAAACAATCAGCCCCCAAAAACCATACTTATCTATTCTTGATCGGTTCTTGTGTGCAACGTATTCTACTGACGAAAGGATATCACCCATGAATGGGTTCTGCAAGAGAGCGCCTGGAATCCCTCCCCTTCTTGCCACCATTGCCTCTCCTGAGAGATCTTCCTTTAGTTCCGTTTTCTTTATTTTAGGAAGTTGCCACTGATTTTCCGAAGCCCCTTGCTCAACTCTTCCGGCAACCGCCCTATCGCCCAAGGTAGATTTTTCATTTCTGGCGCTGACTACAAGAACTCTATCGCTCAGAAGATCGCTGAGATCTGCGCCCAAGTGATCTCTCAAATCACCCTGAAGATTCTCATAAGTTGGCTTAAACAGAAAGTATGCAAATCTCATTACTGGTCTGTAAATCACTCTCACGAAAACAGCATCTTCATCGGCCAAAATTGCTGAACCATAATCTGCCACATCATGCTTCCTAAACCATCTTGCCATGCTTTCTCTGAATCTCTCCTCTAACATCCCGAACTGACCTATGTTGGAGAAAAACTCACTATAGTCTTCAGCCAGTTGAATTTGAGATTCTTCCATTTTATCGTCGATAGATGATCGTTCATTTTCTTCGTCTAAACTATCCGATTCTAGGCAGACAGTCTTGATTTGCAAAGGCCTCATCTCTCCGAAAATTCGAAACTCATTCAGGATGTGCTTGATTATGGTGCCCTTTACTTCAATATGCGGAACTATTGTACGTTTTGTAATCCTGTAGGGGACATAAACATCTACAGAAATTGAACGATCCTGGACTTTCATCAGATCCAGATCAGGAATGACGTGAATGTTTTCACATGATTTTTCGATTGTTCGCTCTATGAGTCTCGTCATTTGCTTACTAGAAAGAAGGTCATCAGCCTCTCTGTGGTATAACCTATGCATTAGTGGATATTGTACGCAGAGGAAGAATATCGACATACCGAGAGAAACTATGGCCATATACCAAGGTGGGACCTCTGCGCTTCCACCGGTTAGCATAGCAGTCTCCCTCCCTCCAACCCATTCTGCACCCATTAGGACCCATCCCCACGCACCAAAGTCCTGAATTGTCATGCAAGTCCTCATCTCTTCGTCTATCTTTTCCATCTTAGTGTGAGACTCACCCGAACCAAAAAGTGAAGATGACCTGACACTCTTGATCTCAATACGCAAGTCCTTTGTTACTACTTGGCCAAGCTCATTTTTGCTAATGAAAATGTCCTTGAGATCATCCTGAGTAAGACTTTGCCAGTCGTTTGATTTGTTTGATGAAATGACAGCAGTTACAGAAATATGATATTCACCTTCAGCAAAATTTTCTCCATTAAGAACTTCTGAAATATCTCCCACACCCCCTGATAGAAGAAGAAAATCATTTTGAGAAGTGGATTCGTTTAGATTTTCGACGAAAAGAGCTGCAGGAGAATCGTCAGGAATATTATGGGAAATTATCTTCAACTCTTGGTCATGATTTACCCATGTCTGAATCCAAACTTCCCCCCTTCTATCTACACATTCAGAAGTATCCAATGGCGTCCCAGATAGAGTCTCGTCAATCACTATTGAGTCGCCTAATATCAAGCCCGAAGAGGCTAGAGTAATTAGTCCAAAGAATACTAATCCAGAAACTGCTCCGAATACTAGGGTCGCATCGTCGAAAGTCTGAGGAATTATTGTGTTAACTAAGAAGCGATTACCCGGGTTTTCCCGTCTATTTCTGATCCTATCCAACTCTATATCAATTTGATCCTTAGACTCAGTATTCTCGACTTCTTCAGATTGATCTTGGGACGGATATTCGGAATTATCATCTATGCCAACATCGGCCATAACATCTTAGGGTCGGTTCAAGTATTTGTGTAATTTGTCATTTAGCTCAATTTTTACTTAATGGGGAACTCATTTTTTTCAAAGAAAAACCTGATCTTTGGCTAGAGGAATTAGTTGAAGAAATAAGGCAATTTTAATGTCCTCCTACATAGTAGGAGAAGTATGCCCAGTGTCAACGCGGAGGGGAGGGGGCTCTCGATTTTCCTCGTCGCAATGATGATTTTGCCACTATTGCTGTCTATTTCACAAACACAAATAAGCTCTCAGGAGCTTGATTCAGGTGTTTCCTCTAAGAGTTCGAACGATTTTGGTAGTACTGATTTCTCTACCTTTGCGCTCCCCCAGATACATGAAGAATCTCATGGTTGGGTAACTGACAAAGAAAATATTGGTAATGCATTCCTCTTTAACCGAGATGCGACGTACTTGCCTATTCTAGACTGGAGTAAAAGAACTGGAGAGTCGACGATTTTTGGTTGGCATGTTCTAGGACATGAGTACCCAATCCCATCTGATTGGAAAGGAGAGCTTGAAAATCTGGGAATGGAGTGTCGAACATTCATTGCACCGCATGGTTTTCACTGTGATGTTCCAAAGCTAACCCCATATCAGCTGCATGACTTAGGAGTTATCGGAGCATTCAGGCTCGATCCATCCGACAAAATTGCTCCAGACGTCATCGGTGCCCTGAATGGGACCCCAAATGGGGCAATAATGCAAGGAGACAAGTTCGTGATGACTTTGGTTCTTTCTGGAAATAATCTTCTCAGAGAGCTCCTTGAAACTGGAGTAGAGGTTCTGGACTATCGTTCTGAGAGGGTAGCAGATGTTCTAGTCAACGAAAAAGAAGTTGAATTACTGATTACCGAGAACTTCGTTGAATGGATTGAGCCTAGTTACCCCTCCCAACTAGATAACGAGGCAGCAGCTGATTTAATCGATGCGGATTGGGTAGGGGATGTGTCAAACATGGTCTCCAATGGGGGATCCCTAACAGGTGAAGGAATCATTGTTGGGATTATGGACTCTGGACTAGATACTGGAGTTGATTGCGTCAGCCTAGCACACTGCAACTCGGTAAACAACGAAATTCACTCAGACTTCGCTGGAAGAATCGTAGGGATGTCTTCCTACACTTGCACCACCTGCACTGATGGACCCAATGATCCAAATGGGCATGGTACCCACGTAGCTGGTTCGGTCCTTGGTAATGGAGCAAACTCCGATACTGACGGAGTCGGTGGCAGCGATCACAGCGGGATGGCGCCGGATGCTCACCTTTTCTTGCAAGGGGTATATGCTGAAGGAGGGACTTGCGGCGGGTCCAGGCTTTGTCCCCCCTCTTACGAGACATTTCTAACTGAAGCACACGATGCCGGGGCGAGAATACACACAAACTCTTGGGGTACTGGTCCCGATTCTACTAGCGGATGTAGTGGCTCGGAATGCTGGAATTACTACAGTTCATCTAGTCTGGAACTCGATACGGAAGCCAACGACTTCGAGGATCTTACCATCCTATTTGCCATGGGTAATGATGCGATGGATTGCTCCTACAACTCATTCGATCAGCTAACTTGTAGCAGTGGCAAGGATGGGGAAATAAATCTTGGGGCGCACAATAGGCAAGCTACTGCAAAGAACATACTCTCCATTGGGGCTTCCGAGAACTTCAGATACGCTCTGGACCTATATGCCACACCTTACAGGAATTTCTGCACATTTGGAGGTTATCCTGCGTCTTCTGGTGAGTGCCCTCACCCCCATACAGATGAGAAGTGGAGCGAGAGTCCGATTTTTACGGATACCGCAGCGGATGATCCAGAGGGAATAGCTGCATTCTCGAATCGTGGGCCTACTGCCGATGGTCGAATAAAACCCGACTTAGTCGCTCCGGGAACTTGGATTATATCCACTAGATCTAGCGAGGCCGACGAGCGGGTTGGTTATGATTTGTCAGGAGGGATGTATACTCACAAATACGGTACTTCCATGGCGACCCCGATTACAGCGGGATCAATAGCCTTGGTTCTCGAGTATCTAAACAACATTGGGGCTTATGACTGCCATCTTCTGCAAAATCCTCCAAGCATTGACTGCCCGGATTCTGCGCTGATTAAAGCAATAATGGCCGCGGGAGCACACGACCTATTAGGGCAGTACGACTCAGGGGGAGACGGTGAGAATGGAGCTGTGGAGAAGGCGCCAAATAATCACGAAGGATGGGGGAGGGTTGACCTCCAGTCAGTGATTGGAAGCGGATTCACAGAAGGTATCGACATCACTACTGATGAGAGTCATTCATTCAAGCTCACTATCCCAGATTCCGGGATTGAGCAATTCAGAATAGTCCTGGCTTGGAATGACCCTCCCAACTCTCCTCTTACTACATCCCAACTTCGTAATAATCTGGACATCATGTTGAAGAGTCCTAGCGGAGTGATTGAGACTTACTCTAACGATGCAGTAAACAATCTAGTTGGAATAACTGTAGATGGGACCCCTGAGGCAGGAGATTGGGAGGTTATCGTAACTGGTGTACAGGTGATTGACTCTTCGCAAAAGTACTACCTAGCATCCAATGAAGGAGTCATCACTGACATGAGGCATCCAGTTTCCGATGGATTGGTCAGCCCAGGCTTCCAGGCGGGTTCTATTTTCACTGAGACGACGATGAGCGTAGGAGGAAACCACATCTGCGCAATTCTTGATGACGCATCCCTTCAGTGCTGGGGAGAGAACAGCAATGGGCAGCTCGGGGACGGTACGACAATAGACAGGCTCACGATGACTGAGGTATCCCTTCCGAGCGGTAGAACCGCAGTTTCAGTTAGTGCAGGACATCATCACACCTGTGCCGTGTTGGATAATGGAGACCTAGTGTGCTGGGGGTCAAACGAATTCGGCCAGCTAGGGGACGGAGGTCAAGAAGACTCTAGTTTGCCCGTATATGTGGGACTTTCTGGAGTTCCTGTTCAAATCTCATCAGGAGGATCGCATTCTTGCGCCATACTCAATGACGCGAGTATGGAATGCTGGGGAGCCAATGATGGTGGACAGCTTGGCGACAACAGTTTCGATGATAGCTCGAATCCGGTATCCATCACCGCCCTCTCGAACAGTGTATTGGGCATGTCAGCTGGAGCAGGCCATACTTGCGCAGTTCTGAGCGACTCCTCCCTACATTGCTGGGGCAATAACGATAATGGACAGCTTGGGGATACGACAACAATAGACAAGAACACACCAGTCAGCATAAATGTAGGTGGGGATTCAGTGGCTGTTTCAGCTGGAGATGCTCACACATGTGTAATCTACTCGAGCACCAGCAAGAGCATGAAATGTTGGGGTGACAACTCATTCGGCCAATTGGGTGATGGGGGGACAAATCAGCAAAACGATGCCAATTCAGTCTCGGCGATTCTTACTGGGATTACAACAGTAGAAATTGGGGCAAAACAAACATGCGCAGTTGACACTACTAGGATGCTTCACTGTTGGGGGGGCAGTTCGGAGGGCCAAGTCGGGGATGGAAGCACATCTAGCCAAGTGACCACAACAACTGCAATAGATTTGGGGCTTAATCTCGGCGCCCTTTCTTTAGCTGCGGGGGGATCTTACACCTGCGTAGTCGCGACAAATGACCTAGCAAGGTGCTGGGGAGGTTTTGGCTCGGATGGAGATCTTTCGATTGGTAGTTCACCAGAAGAATTCGAAATTCCAAGATGGTCATATATTGGGTCCTCTGAAAGAGACTGGAACGATAACGGGGATTTGAATATCTTTGAATTAAATGTAGCCTCGGATATGGATGGTGATGGCTTTCCTGTCGGGTTGGACAGTGATGATACAAATCCCACAGTCGCTGCTAGTTGTAGTACGGGAGAATATGGCAGGTTCACTTGCAGGCAAGCTACTCCTGGGTACTACGTCAGCACACTTGGAAGTACCGTAATGACGCCCACAAGTCCAGGCCATTACACAGATATCTACGGGGCTACCGATCAGTCTCCTTGTTCTGTTGGAGAATTTCAAGAGCTTTCTGCTCAGACTTCCTGCGAAGATGCAAGACCCGGATACTTCGTTTCGGATCCTGGGGCATCAGAAGGTACCCCATGTCCAGCTGGCAAATATAATGACGAGTATGGTAAAACTACAGCAGATGCATGCAATTGGGCGGAGGCGGGGCACAGCGTCCCAGTACTTACACAGGTTTCATCAGGCGCACTTCACAGTTGTGCGATTCTTGACGATGGGTCTGTTAGCTGCTGGGGAGAGAACAGTAATGGACAGCTTGGGGACGGGACCAGGACAGATCATCATCAACCCGAAAAGGCAATCATGCCGTTGGGAAGAACGGTGTCCGAAATTAGCTCTGGATCATATCACTCATGTGCACTAATGGACGAAGGTTCTGTCCGATGCTGGGGATCAAACGAATTCGGCCAGCTAGGGGACGGGACTACTTTGGAGAGATTGACTGCAGTCAGTGTTGACCTAGGTGGAGAAGTTGCTCTCAGCGTATCAGCTGGCGAGTCACACACATGTGCGGTTATGGAGGATATGAGTCTCATGTGCTGGGGCGATAACAGCAATGGGCAGCTCGGGGACGGGAGTCGTTCAGAGAGGCACATTCCAGTAAGTGTCCCATTAGGTGGTACTGGAGTGCATGAAGTCTCCTCTGGTTCCTACCATACATGTGCGATAATGACGGATAGGTCATTAAGATGCTGGGGGGATAACTGGCATGGCCAATTGGGCGATGGTTCATTTAGTGATAAGTTGAGTCCAGTCGATATCGAAATTCCGAGCAACAGCAGTGCGGTGACTGTTGATTCTGGTGCATTCCATTCCTGTGTTGGAATGAATGATGGATCGATGTTCTGTTGGGGTTACAACTCATATGGACAACTTGGAAACGGAGGAACCACGCGGGCGGGGATTCCTATGCCAGTACCACTTGATTCTACTCAATCTCCAATTGATATCCAAGTTGGTCTTTTCCACACATGTACACTTTTCGACTCTGGAGTGATGTCTTGCTGGGGAGACAACGCATATGGGCAGATAGGTGACGGTACGCCAATATCTGGTGGTTGGCACCTTCCAAAAACCGTAGTTCTAGATTACGAAGTTCTTTCAATTTCTGTGGGACATAGGCATTCCTGTGCTATTCTTACAGACGCCAGTCTACAGTGCTGGGGGATCAATTCAAAGGGCCAGGTGGGAGATGGGACTACTTCTAACAGGTATTCACCTACCGTGATAGATCTGGGGCACGGGTCGAAGGAACAGCTTCCCTGTTCTCCGGGAACTTACCAGCCTAATTCCTCGCAGACCTCATGTATTCTTGCTGACAGAGGTTTCAGCGTCCCACTTTCGGGAGAACTGGTCCAGACCGGTTGTACTAGGGGTACTTTCTCTAGTCTGAAAGGACAGGCTACTTGCACTCAAGCGTCTCTAGGATACTATGTTTCAGAGTTCGAATCAGTGACTCAGAGTGCTTGTCCTGATGGGCAATCTACTCTGAATCTGGGTTCGACAAACTACGATAATTGTATGGATGATTTCGACGGGGATAAGATCCCTGATCAGTTTGATACCGATGCAGATAACGATGGAGTTCCCAATTCACAAGATTTCGACTGGTTAGATCCGAATATTTCAGCTGACTCTGATGGAGATAATATTCCTGACAGTATAGACCTAGATGACGACAATGATGGTTTCAACGATACTGAGGACGCCTTTCCAAATAATCAAGCAGAGTGGAAGGATGGCGATGGGGATGGTATTGGAGACAATGCCGACGGCGATGATGATGGAGATGACAGATCTGATTGGTTCGACGTGTTTCCCGACAACCCAGAGGAATGGTCTGACTTTGACGGCGACACGTTCGGCGATAATATAGATCCAGATGATGACAATGATGGCCTCTGCGATGACCCAAAGGATTCCTATGAAGGGAGCCCTCCTGATTTGGATGGTGATGGACTGTCAGACTGTATCGCACTCCCCAAGGGAGACGCATTCCCTCTTGATGAGTACAATTGGTACGATACCGATGGAGACAGTATTGGCGACCAGAATGATACCGATGATGATAATGATGGTTACAATGACACTGTTGATGCATTCAGCCTTGATCCTTCAGAATGGAATGATACAGACGGGGACAATATAGGCGACAATAGGGATCTTTTCCCCAACGATTCAACGGAATGGCAGGACTCCGACTCTGATGGAATTGGGGACAACACTGACGAGTGCCCCTATGAAGCAGGAATTAATCCCTCTATGGACAATATGATCGAACTCATCTCTCTCCCAGGAAATGAATTAGGATGCCCTGTGAAAGTACTTCCAGGGGATGATATTGGAATAATTGAGACTGACGGTGGAGATGGTCCACAAATACCATCTTCAGAAACCGCGGTAGACACCGACGGAGACGGCATCTATGACTACTATGATCTGGACGATGACAATGATGGAATTCTGGACGTAGATGATGGTGATTTGGGAGCAGATGGATTCGGAGTTTGGAGTAAGGACCCAGGGAGGCCTCTGAGCTCAGAAGCATGGGGGGCAATTGTGGCTTCCATCGCATTCCTAGGATTTATGGGATACAGGGCAATCAATTGGAAGGATAGGGGAGTCTCGAAACTCAGATCCAAGAGGATTAAGATTCAATAAATTGGTGCAGGGGGCAGGATTTGAACCTGCGAAGCACTACGCACTGGGACCTAAACCCAGCCCCTTTGACCACTCGGGTACCCCTGCTTAACTCGGTGTAGATAATTACCCATCAAGAAGTCAGCGATTCAACATGTCAAGTCCCCATAGGGTCATAACAGGCTGTATGGGCCGTGGAGACGGTAAAAATGGCAAGAATAGGTATTCTCGGGCTCGGTAACTGGGGAACGGCTTTGGCACTGGTTTGGTGCAATGACAGACACAATGTACTTGCATGGACAGTCGAGCAAGAAGTATACGAGTCGATGATGACAGTGCACGAGAACAAGAAGTACCTGCCAGGATATGAGATCCCATCGTTGGATTGCACCATGAATATCTACGACATCACTGAGAGTTGCGAAATTCTAGTGCTAGCCCTCCCTAGCTCGGTAATTCTTGAAGTCGTGGACATGTTGATTCCCCACCTAAGGCCATCCCACCTTCTAATCGATCTAGCCAAGGGTCTAGCACCACCCGAAGAAGGTGGTACAGGAATGATTTCCGATGCGATCGAGAGGAGGTTAGAAGACGCTGGCTTGTCGAATCAAGTAGTGGTAATGACAGGTCCAACCATAGCCCCGGAAGTCGCACGAGGGGTGATCACAAACGCTGTTGTGGCTTGTCATGACATAGGTGTAGCTGAAAGAGTAGCTGAACGGCTATCTACTGAATCCCTGATCCTGACCCCAGCAGAGGATCCGAGAGGAGCTGAGCTCTGGGGGGCATACAAGAACTGTGTCGCATTAGCATGTGGACTAGTCGACGGGCTCAAGGATACAATAGGTGGTGATAATCTCAAGGCTGCCCTTGTACTGTCTGGATACAGCGAGGGAATCTCGCTTCTAGGGAAGATGGGAGCGGCCCCAGAGACTGCGTTCGGACCTGCTGGAATAGGTGACCTGTATGTTACGGCAACTAGTCCGCGTAGTAGGAACAGAACCCTAGGAGAGAAGCTAGGTTCAGGAAAGAGTCTAGAGGAGTCAATGGAAGAAATGCATATGGTTGCTGAGGGCGTCAGAGCTACCAGAATGTTTCTGGATAGGGCCGGGAGTATAGGTCATTCGACCCCTTTCCTTAGCACTTTGTGCAGTCTGTTAGATGGTGGGATAGAGGTGGACCATGCAGTAAGGAGAATGGCCGGTGCATACAGGGTGAAGTAGCTATGGAACTACCAGAATAGTTGTCAGATCTCTCTCTATCAATGGGAAGTTAGCCTCAGAAAGGGATGGCAAGACGTGGACAGGACAAGCGCTACCACAGGCTGGAGCGAGGTAATCCTCGCCAGTGTCGGAAAGGATGAGTCTGATTCCCTGACCTGGCTCAATAATTGCATCGATAGCCTGGAACTCCATCATCATGGTGATTTCTTGGCCCGGTATTACTGTCTGCGGCTCGTACCCTCCTTCATGATACCTGACATCCATAGTGGCATGACCTATTCTTACACCCGTCTCCATGTTTTGCATCTCAACAAAAATCTGCCCTCCGTCATATGATGGTACTGCAGAAAGATGTAAGGTTACCAAACCAGAAATATGCATAGAGAAGTCAGGATTGATTTCTGGGCAATCGACAGTCACTGTCTGTCCCCCGCCTACCAATGGAGCACCTCCACCAATTATCGGAAGACCACCTGTAAACGATCCATCGTTACCACATTCCCCCAGATCGACTAAGTAATCCTCCGAATCACTGGGGGGCCAGCTTTCCTCTATCCTCCATTCTCCATCGCTTCGCTGAATCTGAGCAGTATACTCTGGTTGCGAGCCTCTTTCTTGTAAGTAGTATTCGAACCACTCGAACAAGTCCTGGGCCCAGTCCCATCTCGTCATGTTGGATAGTGCCTCCTTTCCGTAACCGCTTTCAATATCATCATGCTTCTCCCATTGGTCTGGATAGTCATGGCCCCACTGACCAAGAATACCACGGACCTCATAACCATATTCTACGTATTCAGAATACCAATTTGTCCCTGGAGGCCCTCCAAATACCTGATGAGGGTCGACGTTCCAATCTTGCATCCCTTGGACCCAGTAAATACTACCATTCCATTTGCCAAATGCCTTGTCGATATGGCTCCTCTCATCATAGTAATTCTCCATGTAGGGATCCATCTCCCCTCCAACATATGTTACCGGACCTGCGAAGAATCCCTCTGCGATATCCGGGCAAACATTGTCAAAGTCATCCGTGTCATAGTCAACTGTGCTTGAGAAGTAATTCATATGCATCACCTGTGACCTTGCTTCGGCACTTCCATTCTTGTACAACAGAGGGTGAAGAGCAGTAGTCCCTGAAATTGGGACGATGGTCTTCAGGTACTGGCTTCCCATTGCAGCTGCCTCCCATTGAGTAGCTCCTTCGTATGACTTGCCATAGAGTCCCACATTTCCATTGCTCCAATCTTGTTGTCCAAGCCACTCCACTGCCGAGTGAATTCCGAGTCCCTCCCCTGCTCCTCTGTAGTCAAAGCACCCGCTGCTCAGCTCTGTTCCAAAAACAGCAACCTGAGCAAAGGCGTATCCGTGGGGAACAAAATTCTCGAAAATAAACTCACCTCGCGCGCTTCCGACGATATTTGTAGGAGTGGACTCATCGCCTGGAGAACCATAAGAGAAATATGGAGAAATTACAGCTATTACCGGAACCTTATCTCCATGGTCAGTATTACTCGGTAACCAGTAAGATAAGTGCACCTCTGCAGAGCTGGGACCAGTCTCCCATACAGATGATGTGTCCACCTCAATTATAGCCTCTTGGACATCAAGAGAGTAGTAAGGTCCAGCCTCTAAAACTCTGCTAAATGTTCCGCTAGTATCCCACTCAAGATTACTCCTTTCCCATATACTTGGATAGGAATTTTCTTCATCATCACTAGAATCAATACAACCTGAAAAAGTGAATCCCAAGAATAGCAGCACTACGACAACGGAGGGTGCCCTCATAGTCCCACCAAAACATATGAGAACAAATAGGTGGCGATTTACAGGATTTCCTGCATTAATGCGAGTGTGCCCTCAATCCATTCCTTTGCATAATCATCATAGTCAGTATCACCATCTAGTCTGTCATTAATCCTTTTTCCGCCCTTCTTTTCTAAGATAGCGTCCCATTCCTTCCCTGATTCGCAAAAAAATTCGAAAGCTGTATCGCCGAGAGCGAGGACTGCGAAGTTTACCCCTCCCATACTGTCATCTCCTGAGTCTGATACTGCATCATACAGATCCTGGGCATTGACGGGTTGCTCCCCTTCTCCCCAAGTACTACAAATTACCAATAGTCTTTTTGATCCCGATAGATCTACGGCAGTAATATCTTCCATATCCATTACTGTTGGAATCAGATTGAAACTATCTGCTAAAATGGCAGCGTCTTCAGCTAACTCTTCGGCATTTCCTGTCTCTGTTCCGAAGATTAGTAGTAGGTTTCCCTAAATCTCAAATTTTTTGAGCCGTTAAACTTCCTGAGAGTAATTTATTTTGCAGCGAAGACACTGCAATAACACGATATTACAACAATTAGAGGTTGGTCGGGAATAGATTTCTTACCTAAATGCAAAATGTCATTCTTGATTTTCCAAAAGAAATTCGACTAGTAAGTGGTATGGCAATTTACTAATTGCTGCGGAAATAGGCCCTAGTTGACTTTGGGATGTTGCTCTAGAAAAACCGGACGATTGAAGAGAGTTGGAAAGTATCTCAGAGCCGCATGATTCTCTAGGGGATGTCTCATCTATCTTGTGGATAGAGATATCGTAGCAACCAGTGTATTCCCTACCCAATGTGGTGAAATTTTCAAGGTACATTTCATAGTTCAGAGATAGAAGCGAATTGAGGATAGCGGTTCGAGTTACCATATCCAAAACGAGAGGATCGTAGATAACAGAAAGATATGGAACTGATGCAATTCGAGGGAGAGAAGTATAATCTTCTGTATCTAAGCACCACGTTTCAGTGTTTGATTGTAAATCACCATTGCAGAAGACTTCATTTTCATCCCCGAGGAAGAATGCAATCTCACCATTTCCTTCGGAAAGACATCGAAGGGCACCATTAACTCCATAGAATTCTGAATTTTCCTCTGGGAAACTATAGTTCGAATCGAAAATGGATTGTATGAGCTCGAGCATTGTGGAGTTGCCAATGTCGGTAACATTGCCAAGTATTCCTTCTTCGATCATGTGTCCCGTAGCAAAAAGTGTACTGGAAAAACTAGGACCTGCAAAGCATGGAGATTTTTCCCTCATTAACGAATACGGATCTGAGGAGTTCGTAAACTCACTGTCAGATCTGACAATGGCGAGAGAATTTGAAAATGTCTGCTCTTTTTCATCCAATACTGAAGAAAGAACAGACATTCCGTCATACTTCCATGCCTTCCAAGACGAGATACTATCAACCATTGCAATGTTAATGATGCTATTCGAAAGATTTTCGACGAGACTGAAGTGACTCTCGAATTGCAAGATGGTTGTGTCCACACCCAAATCATCGCTAATTGATTCAGCCAAGAGTCCGAAGGAAATCTCGGTAGAGTTTTGCAGGGGACCAATCACGCCAATCACAATTTCCTCAACACTTAGATTGACTTGCTCATTGTTGCTAGGATCCTCAAAGTATGCTTGCATCCCTGGAATATTGTAAATCAGAGACGAGTAGCCGTCCAAATGCTGAGTAGAGTCTGTTGAGGCAAAACCTGAGGTCCCGAACAGTGATAATAGTGTCTGATCCATCTCGTCAATTCCACTTAGTCTAACCAACTCTTCGGAAATTTTCTGAGAGGTTTCCGTATCTAAGTATTGAGGATTGAACATTAATGCGTTGCTAGGAGACCTACCAAAGGTGGGAAGTAAAGTGTAATCATCTGCTGAGAGGCACCATGTTGGTCTATTCTGATCTTCATCAGAACAATAATCGGAAACTGTGGAGTCTTTCAGGAATGCAATATCCCCCGTTCCATCGGAGAGGCACCTGAGAGCTCCTGAATACCCGTAATACTTTGTTCCGTCTTCTGGAACAGGAGGTTCGTCAGTAAAAAACTCCTGAATAGTAAACAATAGTGACTCTACATCGTTTGGATTTCCTGCAACATTGGCATATCCGAGTCCAAGTAGGAACCCCATTGGAAGAAGCATCCCCACAGAGTCGAACCATCCTGTGTGACAGGTTTTCTTACCCTCGAAAAGTGAGAATGGGTCGGTCAGTAGGTCATCATCATCGTGATAGTTAGCAATATCACTATCTGATTTAACCCATGCATTGGAATTATAGTAGGTTCTACCATAGTTCTCCTGGTCCGCAAGAAGAACTTGGAGGTCGTAGTTCTTCCAACTCATCCAGGAAGATGCCGCATCCATCATTGCAAGATCGACATGACCGAACCTAAGCGATTCAATCATTGCTTCTTCGGATTCTACTGGATATGGCGTCACTTTGAACAAGGTCTGATCTGAGAATATTTCAGCCACATAAGAAGGATCGGTTATACTACCAAATGTTTCTTGGCCCACTATGAATGCTATGGATAGAGGGATTTCATCGGTGTTTGTCTCTTCTTCGATAGACAATTCTTCTGGAGTTTGTTCTCCTTGCTCTATTCCATCTAGTCCTAGTTCATCTTGTTCTGATTCTCCCAAATCTGATTCGTCCGAATTTGATTGCAGGCAACCGGAAAGAGAGAAAAGGAGGAGCATCATTACTATGAGCAGAGCATGACGCATGAGTTTCTTATTGGGCATAATTTGTGCACCCAAATTTAGCATATAAATTTCTGTGATAGCACCTTACTAAAATAAAACGGCGTTTGTATTAGCCGGATAAGGGCAGTCTTGATTTCCCCCCTCCCCATGGCGTGACTGTGGTAACAGTGGATCTTACGGATTTCGAGACTAGGCTGCTGAAGTGGATTTCTGCCTCAGACTTTGTTGAAATTGCATGGTCTACAAAAAGAGCAGCGGAAGCATTCAATGTGAAAGAGAAGGAAGTTTATGAGGCATTAGCAGCCCTTTCTATCAAGGCTAAGGACCACATTCAAATCTTCTATGATGGAGGGGCGATAAGAATCGTCGCAGACTATTAATTGTCATAGGATTTGTTTATCTTCTGAACTTTGAGGTAAGAATACTCCTGACCAAGTGGGCTTGGTATTTTCTGATTCGTCAGTGAAAAAGGACCTCAGATAGATGGAGACCAAATCAATCAGCATCACGACTAAGAAAATTATGATAAGGTATGCAGCGACCTTATCATACTGAAGAAACTTCAGATAAAGGTTGATGTAATATCCGATTCCCCCAGCTCCTACTATTCCAATTACAGTCCCTGATCTAACATTGTATTCGAACATGAATATCATCTGGGCAATTAGGTGATTTGCCATTTCTGGGATAACCACCCAAATTGATACCTCGACTTTGGTTAGGCCCATCGCGTTCGCAGCCTCAAGAGGTGCGCTATTCATACCTTCAATAGACTCATACTGCATCTTTCCTAGGTATCCTACTGTGTAAATTGTCATTGCCATTATTCCTGCTTTAGGCCCTAGTCCGACCAAGATTACGAAAATAATCGCCCAAATAAGACTGGGGAGACTCCTACATGCAGAGACTACTGCTCTTGAGGGGTATGTGATATAATGAGGGAATAGATTTCTCGAGCTTAATATGCCCATTGGTAATGATAGAATCATTCCGAAAAAGGTTGCAAGAATTGCAATCTTTATTGTTTCGATCATGCCAATCCAAGCTGTTGAGCATGAAAACTGTAGAAACTTGTTTGCCTCACATGGAGGGTAAGACTGGGGTTCAATTACTCTCCATCCATCCCAGTCCCAGACCATTCCTGAAGTTAGTTGTAGCAGAATCCAGAAGATGGAAATTAAAACAAAAATGGAAACAAGCAATTCTCTCAGTTCTGAGTCAAGTTTTACCAAAAACTACACCTCCAAAATCGAAGTATCTTTGATGAATGGGTTTAGTCTCCCGTCATCGATAACAAGAAGTCGATTAGAAATCTCCCTTGCTCTTGAGAGATCGTGTTCGACTAGAATCATGGCTGCATCATTTGATTTTACATACTCCAGGACTGCATGTATCACTCTTTCTGATGTTCCTTCATCTAACTCACTTAAGAACTCATCAGCCAAAATTAATCTTGGACGTTGGGCTAGAGACCTTGCTGTAGCTACTCTCCTCTGTTGTCCGCCTGAAAGACGTTTGATTGGCTCATTCTTCTTCTCCCATAAACCCATAGATTGAATGGCATTAATGGCACTTTCTTTGGATGTGGATCTTGAATTTCCCGCCCTCGAACCCAACATAACATTAGCCCATACAGTAGAATGTCTGACTAATCCCAGCTTCTGTGGTATATATCCTATCGAACCTCTTGCTGGCCTCTTTGGAATTGTCGCACCGCAGACCTGAACTTTCCCCGATATTGGTTTCAGCAGACCTGCAATTGTTCTCAAGAGTGAGGTTTTTCCTATTCCCGAGGGACCGGAAATTGCCAGAACTTCTCCTGAATCTACATGAAAGTCATCAATTGATAGTAGGGCATTACCACGGAAGCCAACTTCTAGATTGTTGACCTTAACTACCGCTGGCATGCCCCCTCGGGTTCATTCTTGTCTTTTGATATTATGTTTAGGTAACCCTAAATTTAAACATATAAGCTACTTCGAACTAAATTATGGGATCAGCAATGGGCAAAATTAGAGAATCCTTACAGGGATCTGAAAGAAGTATTGCAATAGCGGTTGTTGTAATGATATTGTCATCGGTCGTTTTGTGGGCATTATTTACTGTAAATTATGACGAGTGTGGAGATGATGAGGACTGCATCAGAATAGCTTACGAAGTAAAGGATACATACCTATTCTGGGAGGCGAATCCTCAAGAAATGGCAGATAAACTCAGTGAGTTGACTGGAGAGAAGGTGATCATCTTTCCAGTTGCTGATGAGATTGCGGCTATTGAAGCGGTCGCAAACGGTAATGCAGAAATCGCTATGGTTGACGGAGCGGCCGGTTGGTTAGGGTACCAGGTATACGACTTGGACGTGGTAGCTGTAGAGAAGAAGCCTGATGGAAGGGTTTTCTATAATGCTGCAGCATGGGTCAATGCTGACTCCGATATCGCAGCCGCATATCTGGACGATGATCCTGATACCGATCCATTCGCCCTAATGGAAGGCAAGAAGTCTTGCCACACCGGGTGGCTAAAGAGTGCTGGAATGCTGATACCAATGGGTTATCTTATCGGTAATGATTATGCCGAGGTCATCGGCGACTCCGAAGAGATAGAATCCCTAAGACTAACTGTGACGACCTTCTTCCACGAGGATTCAGAAATACCCGAGGGAGGGACCCAGTACTCCGGTTACAAAGGTGCCCTGAAATGCATGATGACAGGCCATGGGGATATTGCTCTAGTGAAAGACACCGCATACCGACTGTATTGTGATGAGGATGAGGATGGTGTGCCGGACGGTCCTGACTGGTGCCTAGATAGGGATGATATTGTCATGCTACCCTCTTTCGGTCAAGCACCCAGTCATCCTGTCATGTACGACCCAGCCAGAATGGATAGTGAGACTATGCTCAATATTCAAGATGCGCTTTTGGCACTAGATGACGATGAAGAGGGACGTCAGATACTTAGTGACGTTTTGAATACGGCAGGTATGGTTGCTTCGACTGCAGATGAGCATCTTGGAACGTACTCAGACGCAGTTTCAAATGTGCCTGGCATTCGCGCTTACCTAGAGAAGTAGGTCTGTTTGGAGATTTTTGCAGCGGTTCAATTTGGACGATTAGGGAAATTGACGGAAATTGGTCCCGGGAGTATATTGGCTCCAGTGGAGGAATGATTGTTGGTTTTGGAAAGGGATTGGAGGGAGAGTTGCTTATCTTCCACTGGACTGGAGAGATTATAAAATTTGGATAATAGATTATCAGAGGGGGATACTATCATGTCCTTTGGATTCTTGAAGCAAAAAATGCGAAGAGCCATTGGTGGGAAATCTACTGCACAACTCTTACTGGCAATTATAATATTCTCTTGTGTAAAAATTCCCGAATCTGAGCCTCTTGGAGATCCAGAAATTAGAATGAATCAATTCGATGGAGGTGGTTCATTAGAAGAAAGATGTGGGTCGATCACTTTCGAAGATATCTTTCTGTACAGTCAGGCAATTTTTGAAGTCAAAATAAATGATGATTGGAGGACTGCGGACGTAAATGCCCGGGCATGGATAAATTGGACTCTAGCAGACGAAATTAGAAAGGATCTGGATTCTTTCCTAGATGGAATCATTCCTTCTGGTGGAGATGGTTGGCTGTCTACCGAGGAGATTGAGCTTATGGTGTCCATAGCTGCTGACTGTTTGGAGTACAGTATTACCAGAATAGGCCTCAGAGACGGTCCAGCCCACAGGGGTGGAGTAGGAGTGTATTGGGGCAATACTAGTTGGGAAAATGATAAGACCAATATTGGACATTTCAATGGAGTTCCAATCAGACATTCAGAGGGAAGAGATTGTCAGGGATTTGGTCAAGAGTGTTTTGAGGTACCCGTAACACCGTCGATTGAAAGAGACTGCGATTTGGATGTAAATGAGTCATTTGGTGAAGATGAATGTAGAGTTGAACTTTGGTTAAATGCTTCAATGATAATTGATGAAATTTACGATCCTAACAACTTCACCATTTCATTCAATTCATCAAATATGAGTAATGCAAGACTAGAGTTCACATTTCCACAAATTCCTGATCTTAGGATGGATATGTGGGAAGAATGCGAGGGGAGGTTTGTAGGTAATGATCTGGAAGAACATGAAATTATTCCTACTCCGGTGAGAGGGAGTTGTATTGGCGATGGTACAGCGAGCTACCAGATAAGAACCAATGATGACGGGAGTTTAACATACCTGCTTGATTCCAATTTCTCTAGGGATAACTGGCCTTCTGGGGAAGATGTGTTTGCTGATTTCACGACATCACCTGAGTCAGTGGACGAAGCTCCAAAATGGACTGATGAAGCTCCCGCCAATGGCTCATGGTTTCCAGTTTATCAAGAAGGACAGACAAGATTAGCTGATTGGAATCAGGTTTCATTGTGGTTTGAAGATGAAGCTGGAGTTTCAAATTTAGAAGTTCTGTGTAATTCTATAGAAAGTCATGTTTCACAGGGCATAGATGGATCACTCTGGATAAACATAGATGGGCTAGCCCAGATAACATGTGAGGCAGTAGATGAAGGAGGTCAGTCTTCTGGAAATAGAACTTGGAATGTGGGAGTTCCTGTGACAATTAGTTCCAATGAGTCTATCCTAAGTCAACCACATCCAATTATCATGTTTCATTCTTCGGATTGGCTTGAGGATACTACAGTTAGATTATCTCTAATTCAAGAGTCAAATGTGAGAGAAGAATGTCAAGAAAATACAAACAATCCTTACGAAGAAGTGTGCTATTTTGAATTTCAAAAAGGTCAATCATTGGAGCAAGTAGTGATGCTGAGTTCAACTGGGATTATTCCTGGGCCAGTAAATTTGTGGATTCAGGTTGTAGTTGGGAATAATTCATTTCAAAGAGTTCTGGATCTGGGAATCGTGAAGGTTAGTTCCCCTCCAACTTTGACCATTGGAGAAGTGAGCTTTGATGGGAGATTAGTGAAGCTGAATGGTTTCTATAGCGATCCTGATGGAGAAGAGGTAGAAGTAGGTATATCGATGAATGGAGAAAAAATCGGGCAAATATCACTATCTGGAAATTCTTGGAGTAGCGATTGGATAGACCTTAGCTCTTTGAACCCTGGAATCCTGAATTTTGAAGTAAAAGGATGCGATCAATCGGGAAAATGTACTAGTATTTTCCAGGATATAAATAATTCTGGAATAATCCAAGAGTTGATGCCTAACGAGGAATTGGAAGAAAGTGAATCTAGCAACAATATTCCTTTTCTTGGAGCCCAACAAATTGTAATTATACTTATGATTACAGTCATCTTCATGGGGAGAGGTGGTAAGAAGTGAGTTTCTCCGGTAGAGTTGATCGAGAATCCCACGAAGGAGGTTTACTCGTCTCCTTCGAAGGTAGAGCTCCAAGATTGGGAGCTGTTATCAGAATCGCAGGAGGGAGGATATTAGGCAAGGTTGAAACTGTGCTGGGGGCAGTGGATTCCCCTCTTCTTCATATCCATCCGCTGAAAGAAAACGTCGACTCAAGAGCAACTATAGGGTCTCCCGTAGAAATTGCACCAAGAGATAGAACGCCCAAAAAGAAGCGTCGATTCTCTAGGGATAATTCTCCTGATAAGAAAAGAGGTAGTGGAGTAAATAGGGGGAGGGGCCAAAATAGGAGTTTCGGAAGGAGCGTTAGAAAGGGCTCAAACAGTGGTACTTCAAGAGTGTCAAAAAGGTCATCTAAAAGTGGTTCTAGAGGTGGGAATAGGAATTCGAGGAAACCTAGATTTTCAGGAGATAAACGAGGCTCGGGAAAGAGAAGAGGCTACGGTAAGAGACGTTGATCGTTTACCCCAGCATTCTTCACCCCAACCTCAGTGCAGAACTCCGTGAAGAAGAGCGCTGAGATGCTTTGGATTGACTCTATTGAAGCGGATCAGAGAGGAGATAGGGAAGAAGCGCTAGCTTTGGCGGAAGAAGTCGTATCAATCGATGGCGAGCATTCCGATGCTTGGATGGCAGTGGCTGAATGGGGACTTCCTACTGATCCCAGGGGAAGACCGCTGATGCCCGATCTGGCTCAGTCTTCAAAATCAATGTCTGCAGTTAAGAAAGTAGTGAGTCTCGACCCACAAAATGAGCAGGCTTGGCGTCTAGGTGGGGAGATAATGGTATCTCACCTAGGAATGCTAGAGCACGGACTACAATGGTGGGAAGAAAGGAAAGAGGTGTCGCCGAATGATGTCGTACCGTATTTTGAGCAGGCAGGAATTCTAATTCGATTGGGTTGTTTCGAAGAGGCTGAGGAATGTCTTAACGCTCTGGATGAGCTAGTTGCCAAGCAACCAAGTAAATCATTGGAAACCAGATCTCAGAGGCTAAGATTGATTTTCGAAGAGCAATTGAGTTTGGAGGAAGGGGTTTCTTTCTCACCTGAGAATTCTAAAGATGAATCATGGGAGCTGATCAGCAGGATGAGGAAAAAAAAGCCGATATCTGAGACTTACTTCCTACTTATGTTCGTAATGCCTATCGTATTTCTTTTGGGAACATTGGTGATGATGTTTCTAGGAGGTACAAGGTACGGGACGGGGATTGTGATGATTTTCATCATCTTACTCTACTTCTGGATTGCACGCATCTCGAGGAGACTGCTTCTGAAACTGAATAGGCCTGAGGCCTTTCTAAATAGGGCTCTGGATGTAGAGTCGGCATCAGGGAAAGTCTGCATTCCAGAAGATGTTAGGTCTTCAAAACTATACTCACACGTAATAGGGAAGCGGCTTCCTTCCTTCCAGCAGAGAATAGATCTCATCGAAGAGGCTTCAGAGGAGCTCCCTAGCAAATGGAGTCTAACAGTACCCCTATTCTGATCAGCCCTGTCCACCCTTCTGTTTGGCGTAGTACTGTGCGTAGTACTGAGTTGCATACTGCCTAGCCATCTGCTCTTCATATCCTTGAGCGACCAGCTGTTGAACATAGGCCTCCACGGGATCCATCTGCTCGACTCCTCCGAAAGACTCTACTGAATCCTCCTGCTGATCCGAAGATCCTCCTCTCCTCATGAACATCACCGTAGCACCAAGAATAGCCAGCAGCAATACTGCTCCGATTCCTCCCACCATCACAGTTGTCAGCGTTCCGCTGCCGTCAGAAGACTCCTCATTTCCGGTTTCTTCTAGCTTGGGCCTCGTGTAAAGCTGGATATTCTCCTCTATGACATATGAGCCCTCTGTGACTCTGAGGTAGATAATCCCGGCATTGCCCTCTCCAGGGTTCTCTAGGTACTTGTGAGATATGTTCAGAGATAGGAAATACTGGTCGCCATCGCATAGACCTTCTTGCCAATCGAATCTGCCCAGAGACTTCTGTGCAGTCTTGATCCCTTCTCCCTTGTCGAAAATCTCAGTATCGTCAAGGGAGACTTCTACCTTAACGTCACAGTCCGCGCTATCGTCTTTATCCACAACGGTTCCGGTAAGGTTTACTATTTCTGATTCAAGTGCTGTGAAGGTATCGCCATCGGCGGTAGAAATGCTATCGAAATCGACCTCCGGAGCCTCATCTCCGAACAGTTCTCCAACTACTTCGAAGAAAATTCTGGTGGGGTCTTCGTTGTCTTGGTCCCTCTGATCATAGACGGAAAGTTGGACCATTATCAGGTTCTGTCCAGGTGTCAGATTTCTGAAGGTGTAAGTCCATTCTGTCTGACTTCCAGGGAGTTCGTACTCATGCTCCCCGCCGTCTCCATTAACTAGCCATGTGAATGATTTGATTCCGGTCCCCACATCACTACTGTTTGCAGAAGAGAATTTTACGGTCGCATCGCCAGTATCTGATAGCCTAACCCTGTATTTGGGAGACTCGATCATTATCCAATTATCATTCTCGTCCTGCTTGCCAGTTGGGGTCTGTTCGTATCCAACAAACTCGACCAGGTCCAAGAAAGATTGGTCCTGAATGATTTCTATCTGTGCTATTGGGGGGGTACTATCCGCATTGACGTCATTGGTGTAAAGGGAGATGTTCGTAATTCTAGTGTTACCGAATGAATCGTGTAGGAAAAGCCAAATCTTCCACTCAGCGTCAATCTTACACCCTAGAGCTTCATTCTGGTCTGGGACGCAGAATGTCGAGGTTATAGGCGAGGACGGGTCATTCTGACGGATTTGGCTGTTGGTGGTGTTAAGGGGGTTCCCATCCCACCCGGTTACCGAACCGTTGTCAGCCGATTCTATCAACCAGTCCGCATGAATTCCTGGGACGTCGGTCAAGAAGCTAAACTCCAGAGTTGCGTTACTCTTTATTGCCGTTCTAGCATAGGCCCCGGTTAGGACGTCCATTGATTGTACTGAACCGTCAATTGTCAGCTCAAATCCTTGTCCGGCTATCTCGAAGCCATCAGGGTATGGAGAGATATGGAACTCGAGGAGATTCGTCAGAAGTGGGAAGGTTTGGTCTCCGAAAGGAGAAACCGAAGGGTTCTCCACGTCTATAGTAGTGACGATCATCCCGCCCTTATCGATATTGCAAGTAGAGAGGAGGGCCTGATTGGTATTGGCACTGTCTCTGATTAGTACGTTGAAAGTTCCGCCATCTTTCACCCAACCTCCCTCTGTGCTTCCAATCGGGGCGTCTCCGCAGACTTGAGGAATATTGTACGGATTAACCTGACTGGTGTCAAGACCTGCTAGTGCTACGTGTTGGCCTCCGTTTATCCCATCGAAGGAAGATGCTGAAACGCCACTGAAGATGGGGTGGAAGGGATCTAGTATCGAAGTGTTTTCTGAGTGGATCCTATTATCCACAGTAGAGTTCCAGAAGTTTCGCATCACGATGTCCATCCCAAACGGAAGTTTGTCCGGTTCGTTTTGGTCTGCTTTGTCGTAATCACTGCGGTAAGGTCCCAGATGGACTTGAAGAGTGCCGCCCTCTTCCATGAAGTCAATTAGGGTCTCAGTCAGAGTGAACTCAGAATTATACTCATTGGGAGTCCCGAGCAGGTCGTAATACTGGCCATATTCGACATTGTAGTCAGTCTGCCATGGCAATAGGACTTTGTTGTAGTGTTTTACTAGCCAGTCATGAGTCCCGTATACGAACCAGTCCTCAACCTCTATTTGGGTGTAGCTCTTATTCATTGACCTGAGCTCTTCTTTCACTCGCTGTAACCTATTTTGGTCTGTGGGATTTGAGAGAATGGCGACATCTATCTGATCCAAGAAATCGATCGAGAAATATCTCTCATTACCCGAGAGTTCATTCGTTTCCAGTAGAGTGGCTTGGAAGCTGATATTGTAGGTATGGCCATCGAACCATTGGTCGTATGGGGCGCTCCAGTTAGCCTGGTGTCTCTGATGGGGGTCCAGTATGAATGGGCCGTTGTCGGAGTTACTCTCAAACACTATCTGTCCAGTGGTCTCATCGACGATCTTCATCGAGACATCATAGATTCCTTCTATCACCCCATTCAGCATTGGAATGGAGAAGTCGTGGCTGTCTGATCCTGGTGTTCTTACCCCAGATTCGTTGAGCCAGTTAGTGGAGTATGTACAGGCGTAAACAGAGTCAGCTACGCAATCCATCACATCTGCTTGGAGTAGCGTGATATCCGCATTGGCAATCTCAAATAGGATGGTAGAGACGTTGTTTGCCTGACTTATCTCGGGCTTTCCAAACCAATTGGAGGTGTTGTCGGTGTTGTTATACATAGTCATCAGATCAATTTTGTAGAGTCCGCTCTGGAAGTCGTGAACTCCCATCTCTATGACTCGCTTCTGAGCAGCATCCATCCCTGTTACGCTCTGGGTGTATTCGCCATCATCAATGAAGGTGTAATCATCGACTCTGATATTGTCGATTCCGAAGCCTGCGTAGCCGGCATTACCGTTTACTCCATCGTCATTGGAGAAGAACCTCCAAGTGAATGTTACCTCAGAGCCCGAAAGGGACGTGCATTCATCGGTCCAACCGAAGGAATCTTCACTGGTCTGGTTGAACAGGTGAATGTGGCTTAGATCGATTCTAACTGTATTTACTAAATTGTCTGAGTCGAACCAGGTGACGAATCCATCCTCGCCAATATCTCCTGAGTGATCTCCAGAGTACTGGACTTCCTCATAAAGACCATTCTGATCAAAATCCTCGCAGTAATTGTACACCGAGTCGGTAACTGGATTGTAAGCATACCTTAGGCCGTTTTCGTTTAGGTCTGTCCAGCTGCCATAGATTATCCCATCGAAGACCTCTCCATCCTTAACCCAAGTAACTTCAAGTCGGGTGAAGTCCCGGGCCTGTAAGGCGTTTCCATCCCTGTCAGAGATGTGATCTCCCTCGGCGAAGTAATCGAAGGTTAGGAAAGTAAAGTCTGCATCTCCATCGGTTAGCTGTATTGGATCTAGGGTCAGTGTCTCGTTCCAGTCATCGCCGTATCCATTTGTCGGATCACCTAACCAATAGGCATGATTCTTGAAAACTCCTTCATTCTGGGGCAGCATGTTGTTTGATCCAGTCGAGTCATCGAGTCTGGAGCTGTTGTTGTTCCCATCATCATACCAGATGGATAATCCTTGGCCACTCGCAGAGGCGAAGTCCTCCACCGCAATTAGATCAGGAAGTGCGTTTCTCACCTTGGCTTCTACACCGAGATCTACGAATGTGTTTCCCCAGTTCTGGACGCCGACGGTGATCGGCATATCGCCCGATGCGTACCGCTCCCCATTCAGCAGATCCAACCATGGCTCCTCGAAAAGCCCCGGATCATACAGATTTCTTACAGTTAGCTGGAACTTTGTTAGATCGTTCGTGCTGTCTTGGTCTTGTTGCCCTCCGCCAAGATCGGCATTAGAAAGCTCTGTTGAGATGTAATATGTGGTGTTGTCAACGAAATCGGCATTGAGTTGCACTTGTATCGACTGTCCTGCCACTAGGTTGAGATTACTCAATTGCTGGCTCTCAATGGAGGATTCACCGAACGTAACATCCCTCTTCCTGATTGTGATATTATCAATAGCAAATCCATCTAGCCCAGAGTCGTCTGCTGATCCATCAGGTCCCACGGTCCCCTCTAGACCGCTCCTAAATCTGAATCTGATATCTATTTCCTGCCCTGCATATGGGGTCAGGTCAATTGTGTTGGCAGTTTGGTCCAAACCACCATCCTCATAGCACTCCGCGAACGGGAAACCATAGATCAGGTATGGCATGTAGCAGGACTCCTTTATGCCTCCATCTTCAGTATAGTTGTTCCAAAGGGTGCTGTGGTGATCCCCGAAGAAATCGCCGTTGTAGTCATTGTACTCTGGATCTGGAGCACTAGAGGTTCGATCCTCGATTCGGTACTTCCTTTCGTTATCCCAGCCACCGTATCTCCATACAGTCTGCCAACCTGTTCCGTCGCTCCACACCTCTATGCTGCAGGAATCCTCGTATAGCCACCTCTCGATTACATCGTAGGGCTCTGCAAGGAAAAGCTGGAAGAAGCCAGCGCTGCATAGAGCGTCCATATCCAAGAATGCAGCATCGGCTCCTGAGAGGTCTATTCCCTCTAGAATCAGAGCTTCATCCATGTGGTTATAGTAACCAGTTGCATCTGTGGAGTTTCCATCTTCAAACTCGTAAGTGTGAGTAACTCCAGACCACATGAAGTTCGTCGGGTTTGCCTTGGCCTCCCACGGAAGGTACACCACCTCTTCCCAAGAGGAGTTATCCTCCTCCGGATTCGAGTTGCATGAAGTTGTGTTATTGTTTCCGCACATGTAGTCAGAATTGTTGTAGTGGACAACGTCATCCTCTTGGTATGTAGTGCCGTTGATCCAATACCTATCTTCATCAATGTGCCATGATGATTCGCCAGCATCGTACTCCCCAGTGTAAGAATACTTGTTGAATTGCGCTCCACCGGTATTAACATCTGCAGAGGACGATTCGAAGTCATTGTAGTAGACAATAGTATCTGTCCCCCCTAGAACTTCCCTGACCTGTAGGTCTACATCCAAACTGCCTCCGCTTATTGGCATCAAACCCGTATTCTTCACGGTTACATTCACCCACCTATTTCCCTCTCCTACGATGCTCTGGAATGTTGCAGGATCTGTGACTGAAGGCTCGATATTCACATTTGTTATACCGAGGTCGTAATTATCTAGAACAAGAACAGACAGATAGTCGCCTTGGCCTGCATATCCCTGGGTATCAAGCCACATTGCATTGTTAGAAAAACGATAAGTGTAGTCTTCCTGGCCAATAACTACCTCAAGAGCGCTTCCATTGCCTCCTTGTAGCTGCCCGGGCATTGCCATGGTTGGCCTACGCCCTACATCAAAAGACAGAGGGTCCAGATACCCGTTACCATTTGGGTCTGCCAGTAGGATCTGAACCGTATTTATGGCTCTAAGATTTGGCCTGAGAAGATAGGTCTGATTCTGTACCGTGGACTCTTGAGTGTCCAGAAGAGTGACTTCTGTGGGTACGAAGAAGTCGAGTTCGCCGTCTTGGTTCACATCTGCAATCGTTACTGATGCTCCAAGGTAGTCTCCAAAATCGACGTAGTTCTGAGTATTCCAATTATTATTATTCCCGTTTCTTGTAGCATAGGATAGGTTTCCTGTTATCCCGTCCACCGCTGCAATAAGATCGATCATATTGACATCGTCGTCTGGAGTCGTGTCAGCTATGTCTAAGCCGAACAACTCGTAGTCATGCTCAGCATCCAGAGTGAATTCATGAATAGTTCCGGTTCCAGTCGGATCCATTGGATTAGGGAACTGCCCAGTAACGCAGTCATACTCTAGGACCGACATATTGTCAAAGGTACCGGATGAATATCCCACTCCTGCATTAAAGGGAGGGGTTCTTAGGAGCCAAATATCCAAGTCTTCGCATTCTCCCGGAGCAGTAATCTCATTACCCAACGGATCTGTGATGGTCTGCAAATCCTCTCCCCAGTTACCAAGTTTCAGATATTGATAATATCCGCTTGTAAGAGGTACTGAAATAGGGGCATGCTGATTTGCCGGGAGACTGTAGTCAGGACCCTTGTATATCTGTATGAACTGGTTCGCGAAAGTGGAATCAGTGGACGAGAATGCCACATCGATGTAACCATCGTCGTTTATGTCGCCGACATCGAAGCCTGCCAAATACGGGTTTATGACGGTAATTGTCTCGAACATCTCTTCCCATTCATTCACTCTCAAGTCGCAATCCCCCTTCAGGACTGTTAGATTTGCTGGCCTAACGAAAGACTCGCCGACGAACCTAACGTTCTGCTGGTAGTAGATGATGTCATTGACATCGTCACCGTCTACATCGACGATCTCTACTCTATTGCCATCTGCAACGTCTCTGAATCCTGCCCTGAATGAGTCGTTGTTGGAAATTTGCACATCCTGTCTGTCTCCGAATCCACCTGAACCATCATTGTAGAGGAAGCTTAGGAAATGCCCGAATCCACTTCCTGACGCTATGTCATTGTCACCATCACAATCGAGATCTCCAATTGAGATGTGAAGAGGGTCCCTCTGCACTCCGTACTGTGTGGTATGAGATGCTGAGACATTTGGGACAGCAGAGACGATCAGTGAAGCTAGCATTAGGAATACCAGTCCTACGGCTTTCCTGCCCTTTCCATACCCTTCATTCTCGGTCCTGCTTTCGTTCATCATGAGAGTCCGGACTTTCCAACTACTCTTATGCGTTACCGAATTGTGATTTTCAGGTGCTCGAGATATTGCGCCTCTATTTCATCTCGAGCCAGCTTGGATTTGGGGAGTAACTGACCGCTTCTCCCCCGTATACCTTCTCCAATCTACCCATAATCCAAAGTCTGTCAAGAAAAATCTCTAGATCGATCCTTTCCCTGTTCATCCTCTCGCCGACTAGATGCTCTATCTCGTCGACAGTTAGCGAAGAGTGCCCATGCTCCCTGACTATCAGAGTTAGTAGAATCTGCAACCATGACTCGGCCATAGGATCCCCTGAGAGATTGTTGCTCAGGGGCTGGGGATCCTCAATCTCATCTAGAAACTCCATTATCGCCCTAAAGTCAGGATCAGTTTGCTTAGAAATACCATGTCTCTCTGCACTCTCCTCCAAATCTAGGTCGCCGACCTCCCTAACTACTGACGGAATGCTAGATGGATCCGGAGGTGGACCTGGAAGTTCGTTGTGTGGGCTATCATTCTCTTCTTCCATTAAAATTCCTCAAAATAATTTAGATTAGCTCTTTGCCAGATTTCTAAGAACAGTCAGAAGGATTCCCCCGTTCCTGTAATATTCTACTTCTACTGGAGTCTCTAGTCTTACAATAGCCCGGAACCTAATTTCAGAGTTGTCTTCTTTCCTCGCAATTACCTCTATTTCCGAGAATGGACTCAAATCTCCTGATTCCGGGATACTGAAAAATTCGGTTCCATCTAGCCCAAGAGAGTCTGCATCCTGTCCTTCAATGAAGGCTAGAGGCAGGACCCCCATGCCAACTAGGTTGGATCTATGGATTCGTTCGTAGGACTTAGCGATGACAGCCCTAACACCTAGGAGTAGTGTCCCCTTTGCCGCCCAATCCCTACTACTACCTGAGCCATACTGGGCTCCTGCCAGAACAATTAGCTGGGTTCTCTCTTCTTGGTATCTCTCACTTGCGTCATATATCGAGATAATCTCATTAGAAGGGAAATGTGTAGTTAGTCCGCCTTCTGTTCCAGGTGCAGTTTGATTCCTCATCCTAATATTCGCAAACGTTCCCCTGACCATGACCTCGTGGTTCCCTCTTCTGCTTCCAAATGAGTTGAAATCCCTAGGCTTTACTCCTTTACTCAATAGATACTGGCCTGCTGAACCGCTACTGGGAAAAGCTCCAGCAGGACTAATGTGATCAGTAGTTACTGAGTCTCCAACTTTGACCAGTACCCGAGCGTCAATTATACGCTCTATTTCAGGAGGATTTGGCAGTACTCCCTGTAGGAATGAAGGTAGTCTGACATACGTTGACTCGTTATCCCATTGGTACAGTTCGCTTGCCTTGCTGGGTATGGCATCCCATTTTGGCTCACTAAGTACATCTGAATACCTTCTGATGAACATCTCGGGACTAATTGCACTTTCTACAGTACTACGAATCTCTTCATCACTAGGCCATATTTCATCCAGCATTACTGGCCTTCCGGAGTCATCAACTCCGACTGGTTCCAAAGAAAAGTCAATGTCAAGTGTCCCTGCCAGCGCATATGCAACAACAAGAGGTGGACTCGCCAGGTAATTAGCCTTAATTTTCTGATGGATTCTTCCTTCAAAGTTCCTATTGCCAGATAGAACGCTGCCCACGACTAATTCGGCCTCGTCAATTGCCTCTTCTATCTCGGAATCGAGGGGGCCTGAGTTTCCTATGCATGTAGTACATCCATATCCCACGATACTGAATCCAAGGGAGTCGAGTTCCTCAGATAATCCAGCGGCATCATAATATTCCTTGACTACCCTGCTTCCTGGGGCCAAACTTGGCTTAACCCAAGGCTTAATCGATAGTCCCTTTTCTCTCGCATTTCTAGCCAAAAGTCCTGCAGCAATCATCACACTTGGATTACTCGTGTTAGTGCAGCTAGTTATTGCGGCTATGACTACGTCGCCGTGTCCCAAGTCACAGTCTCTTCCATCGATTCTAGACTTATCCTCATTCTTGGAAGGATCGATTCCATGACCCTGATGCCCCACTGGAGAGTTGAGGCTTTTCCTCCAATGTGACTTCATATCAGAAAGTGAAACTCTATCCTGAGGTCTTTTTGGACCCGACAGAGAGGTTTCTACCGTAGCCAGATCCAATTCAACTTCGGATGTAAATTTTGGAGTTGGAGAAGAGTCTGTGTATAGTAGACCCTGTGAAGAAAGGAATCGCTGTACATCTCTAACATGGCTATCTTCTCGGCCAGTGAGTTTTAGGTATTCCAACGTGATTTGATCGACTGGGAAAAAGCCGCAAGTTGCTCCATATTCAGGAGCCATATTAGCTATGGTAGATCTATCCGGTAGACTAAGGTTGGAGAGTCCAGATCCGTGGAATTCGACAAACTTCCCGACGCATCCGTGCTCCCTAAGCATCTCTACGATTCTAAGTGTCATATCGGTTGCTGTAACGCCAGGCTTCAACTTTCCATCTAGCTTGAAGCCCACGACTTCTGGGAGTAGCATGTAAATAGGCTGACCGAGCATTACTGCTTCGGCTTCTATTCCACCGACTCCCCAACCCAGTACCCCTAGTCCGTTTATCATGGTTGTATGAGAGTCAGTGCCTACAAGGGAGTCTGGAATCCATAAACCATCTTCCTCTCTTGCTACGCTAGCGATCCATTCAAGATTAATCTGATGAACAATCCCTCTGCCAGGAGGGACGGCTCTGAAGTTATCCAAACTTTGCTGACCCCATTTGAGGAACTGGTATCTCTCTAGGTTTCTGTCATATTCAATCTCTAGGTTTCTCTCTCTGGCGTCCGGGAAAAGGCCTGAGACGTCTACTTGGACGGAGTGATCCACTACCAGATCTACCGGAACTTGTGGGTTTACCTTGCTTGGATCGCCTCCTAATTCTGTCATCGCATCCCTTAGTGCAGCAATATCCACAAGAGCTGGAACTCCGGTAAAGTCCTGAAGAATGACCCTGCTTGGGCTGAATGGAATTTCAGCAGGAGTCATTTGCGGGGACCATTTCGCTATTCTTCTTACATCCGCTTCATTCACTAGGAATCCATCGCATTTCCTTAGGGCAGACTCTAGTAATATCCGTATTGAAAAGGGAATATCCTCTAAATTGCAGAGTCCTGAATCTTGTAGCGATTTCAGGCTCATGTAATTCGCATTAGTTCCATCCGACTTCTCGAAAGTGGATAGAGCTCCGAAAGGATCGATTTTTTTCATAATTTCACCTAATCCTTCAACCATGGGGAGGGGTAAATGAAGTTGACCTATTGTTTTGCTAGCCTAAACTACCCTAGCTGAAACTATTGTTACATCACTGGTAGGCTTATTTCCGCCATCGGTATCGATCTCACTAATTGTGGTGACATGCTCAATTCCATCAATAACATAACCAAATACTGTATGACAGCTACTTGCAGAGCAGTCCTTCCCATCTTCCCAATCTAGGTGCAATGCTTCTCCTTCTTCAGGGACGATGTAGAATTGACTTCCATCAGTATTCAGACCTGCATGTGCTGCCGCCAATGCTCCGGGAGTGTGACTCAAACCATTCTCATGCTCGTACGGTATAGTCCAATCCTCCTTCTGGGGACATTCGGATTGAGGCCTCTCCTGACCATTGCACCACCCATAATAGTTTGCAGCATAACCACCAGTTCCGTCGCCTCTCTCAAAATCACCACCCTGAATCATGAATCCTTCGATCACTCTGTGAAACTTCACACCATCATATTGGAAGTTTCTCACGTGGGTTAGGAAGCTATCTACGTGCATTGGGGCTTCGTCCTCATACATCTCGATTTGAATATCAGCTGTTACGGGAAGACCGTTGACTGAATACTGAACTTCCATAATCACAATTGGGTTGTCGGAGTCATCCAATAAATCAGAGACTAATTTAATTGTGACCAATAGTCCGACTAATGATAAAACCATTGTCAGAAGTCCTAATGGAGTAGGATTTCCCTGATCAAATAACTGAAATCCGAGTCCGAGAGAAATTGACTTTTCGTCCATCATCGATGCTAACTTGTTCATGTTCCTCCTAACATCCTTGTTTTTCGGGTCGATAGACATAGATTCATTGTAATTCTTGTATGCCTTCTGCCAGTGAGACTTCTGTTTATCTGGATCCAAGGCTCCCAATTCTGTTCCAGCATCTGCAGCTAGAGCGAGAGTCTTAGCCTTCTGATTATCGTTTTGAATACTGTCCCATGCGGCTCTAAGTTTCTCCAGAGCTGCCTCTGGATCGTTCTTTTCAGTCATTAATGAGTTAGCATCATCCCATGCTTTCTGCAAATCTTCCGGAATCGGCACGAACCGTCGAAAGGCCATTCATTGAAAACTTCAACGGATAACATAGTATCAATAATCACGGATTTTGAATGGTAACCCCTAAGACCCTAAGTATCTGCCCAAGCTTCGCGAACAGCATTCGGAATGACAAACTGGGGACGAAGAGAGCAATGGAAAAAATCGCAAATGATTTCGTTATTAACGTAGCTACTGCCAACGGTACGGGTTCTCAATCATCAAATCTTATCATTCTTCATTCCATGTTTGAGATGGGAGTTCCCGTGAGCGGTAAGAATCTGTTCCCGAGTAATATTTCCGGACTGCCAACTTGGTTCATTATAAGAGCAAGCGATAATGGATACCAAGCCCCTGGAGACGCAACCAATATCCAAGTTCTTATGAATAAAGATACTTGGATGAAAGATCTGGAAAAACTGGATCCTGGAACATTAGTGGTCTACAACGAAGATGTCAAACTACCAGTAGACAGGGAAGATTGTATCATCCTGGGAATGCCAATGACCAAAATGGCTAGGAAAATCAATGCTAAACTTGGTAGATTGATTGCCAATATGTACTATGTAGGGGCAGTAGCATATCTACTGGGCATAGATGAGGGAGCTATTAGGAAGGCTGTTGAAGGACAATTCAAAGGTAAAGAGAAAGCTATTGATTTGAATATGCAAGCTATTTCCGAAGGAAGGCAATATGCAGAGGAGAACTGGGATTTCGAGAGTGGGTTCTGTGTAGAGAGTAGGGAAAAAGATCCCGATACATTCCTAGTCGAGGGTAACGAAGCGGTGGCACTTGGAGCAATATATGGGGGAGTCAGTATGCTTTCCTGGTATCCAATTACTCCTTCTTCATCTTTGGCTGAATCAGTAATTAGCTGGTTACCAGAACTTAGGACTGATGAAAATGGAGACTTGACCTGTGCCGTGGTCCAAGCCGAGGATGAGCTTGCAGCGGCCGGAATGGTACTAGGAGCAGGATGGGCTGGTGGAAGGGGTATGACATGTACGAGTGGACCGGGAATTTCCCTAATGTCTGAGTTCATAGGATTGTTCTATTTTGCCGAGGTACCCGGAGTTATCTGGGATGTTAACAGGGTCGGGCCTTCGACCGGCCTGCCCACTAGAACACAACAGGGAGACTTGACAATGCTATACGAAGCAAGTCATGGAGACACGCAGCACATTGTTCTGATCCCAGGATCAGTGGATGAATGCTTCGAATTTGGATGGAGAGCATTCGACTACGCAGATAGATTCCAAACGATGGTTTTCGGATTCAGCGATCTAGATCTGGGGATGAACAGATGGGTGACCTCAGGCTTCCAATTCCCGGATTCACCGATGGATAGAGGGAAGTTGATAGAATCTTCAGAGGAGATGGAAAACATCCCCAATTACGGAAGATACAGAGATGTGGATGGTGATGGAATACCCTATCGTACACTTCCTGGAAGTGGTTTAGATCCTATTCTGTACAGGGGGACTGGGCATGATGAGGATGGAGTCTATTCGGAAGATCCTGAGGTATATCAAGAAACCATGGCGAGACTAAAGAGGAAGATAGAGAGCTCTAGATCACATCTGCCAGCTCCGATACTTAGGGAGGAGGAGCGGAAGGATTTGGGAGTAATATTCTATGGTTCGATGGAGAATACAATCCAGGAGATTGATGATATTCTGGAGGAATCCGGACTCTCGGTTAGTACTTGCAGGGTCAGAGCGCTTCCAATACATCCGGAAGTCGAGGAATTTGTCAGAAGGCATGAAAAAACAATAGTTCTAGAAATAAATCGTGACGGACAACTTTTCGGAATCATTCGAAAGGAGTTCCCTGCCGATTTACTGTCGAAAATTTCTAGCGTGGCCTACAGTGACGGCATGCCACCCAGAGCCAGAGTGTATGCGAACTTGATAGATGAAGAGATTAGGTGAAAAAATGTTGAAATTAAATGTCCTTGAGCTTGAGAAGTCTGAATACACGGGAGGGAAGTCCACACTTTGCCCTGGATGCGGTCATGATCAGATATCAAATAACATAATCCAAGCTGCTTGGGAAAATGGAATACCCCCAGAGAAGATAGCTAAGATGAGTGGGATCGGATGCTCTTCCAAAACTCCTGCATACTTCCTCGGCAAGAGTCATGGCTTCAATACTGTCCATGGAAGGATGCCGTCGGTCACTACCGGGGCAAATATGGTCAATAATGGACTGAGTTTTCTAGCAGTCTCAGGGGATGGAGATACGGCAAGTATTGGTATTGGACAATTCGTTCATGCTATTAGGAGAAATATAGACATGGTCTATATCGTTGAGAATAACGGGGTTTATGGCTTGACTAAGGGCCAATACAGCGCTACAGTGGAGAAGGGTTCAAGGAAGAAAAAAGGAGCTGTGAACGTGCAAGCTCCGATTGATCTGTGTGCGATGGCCATAAACCTTGGATGTAGTTTCGTGGCTAGAACATTTTCAGGTAGTAAGAAGCAGCTCACAGCCCTGTTGAGGGCAGCAATGAGCCATAGAGGGATGGCTTTCATTGATGTAATTTCTCCATGCGTAACGTTCGCAAACAACGATGAGTCTTATCGATCGTACAACTATGTGAAGTCGAACGACGAGGTGCTGCACATTCTGGATTATATCCCGCATTTCTCACCAATTGAAGAGGTAGATGTGCCAGAGGGGGAGTATAAGGAGGTAAGTCTCTTTGATGGGTCTATGCTAAGGCTTGAGACCCTAGCTGCTGATCACGATTATACTAATCCAGTTTCTGCATTAAGTGCAATTCACGAGGCAGAGAGAAGTGAAAAACACGTCACAGGTCTTCTGTACTATGACTCAGAAGTTCCAACTGCCACAGATACATTGGGACTAAGTGAAACTCCACTAGTCGATTTGTCAGAGGAATATATACGACCAAGTAGAGAAAGTCTGGAAAAGGTAAATTCTGATTTCAGAGAATAATTGCCTACTTTTTGCTCGGTTTCGTTGAAATATTCGGTCCTTATCGGAGTCACGCCAGTCCCTTAGTGTAGTGGTCCATCATACGAGACTCTGGATCTCGTGACCCTGGTTCGAATCCGGGAGGGACTACCAATTGGGAAACTTCTTACTCCACGTACTGAAAAAGAAGTTGAGAGACCCAGCTAACCATCATCACAATCATGAACCAACCCAATGTAGTCTTGACCCACTGGGATGGAGGCTTCTTTGGGGGGAATGGATCTATGCCGGCTTCGAGAGCCTGAGAGATTATCTGCAGCTCCTCCTCTATGGTCTGAGGAGGTCTCATTGGCTAACTTCTCCTGTATGAGTGATCATGATTGTCTAACCCAGCATTAGTTTTCAATCATTACGATAGGGAGGTTGAAGCCACATATACCCTCGAGTGGGTATGGACGAGGCTCCAGAGGGATTCAGCCCCCCCAAATCCAAGCCAAGCCAGCCCAGATCATCTGCTTCAGTTATGCTCAGTAGAGTCACGGGTTCAGGTCATGAGATCCTAATGGGAAAGAGATCACCAGAGCTCCCTGCATTCCCTGATCTGTGGTCATTTCCAGGAGGTGGCGTGAGCAGTGTAGACAGGAAATCAGCGGAAGAACATCCAGATTGGTTCCCCGACAAAGGAAAGGATAGAATTGCAACTTTCACCCTTCTAAGGGAAATGGTAGAAGAGATCGGAATTTCTCCAGATGGCATTGGTGGCTTTCTGGAGGTTGAAAGTGATGTCAGAGGTAGAGTCTGCGAAGACAAATCTGCTTGGATGGGAGAGGTGGAGTCTGGTAACATCTCTATAGGGGGATTCGATAGTCAAGTGATTACCGATAGAGTCACTCCACCCCAGTCTCCAATGAGGTTCCATAATCTATTCTTCCACGTTGCACTGGGAGACTCCAAGGCTGAACCTTCATTTCCCCCAAGTAGAAGTGAATTTGTCGAGTTTAGATGGTGGGATCCAAGAGATATCATTTCAGCCTGGGAGGAAAATAAGTTGCATCTCCCTCCCCCAATAGTGACGATGTTTAGGGATCTGATTCATGAGATGGAGGGAGGAGACCTAATCTCGGCTTGTAACTCCCTGGCCAAAGACCCTCCGTCGGGCCCTCATAGATTCGAGTACGCCGCAGGGGTTGAATGCATATTGATTCCTACAGCTACGCTACCTCCCGCGACACATACTAACTGCTTCATACTTGGTGAAAGAGGAGGTATGAGAGTCATTATCGACCCTGCAATAAAAGACAAAGAGGGCTTCGATGAACTCAAGATAAAAGTAGATGAAATTAGTAGAGACAGAAGTGAGATTCTTTGTACCATTTTCACCCACAGACATCAAGATCATCTCGCAGATATGGAAATGATCTCACAAATTTACGAAGCGCCTGTTTGGGGTAGCCCAGAAACCTTGGAAGCCATTTCTTACACTGGGAATATTGCGCCACTTCACGAGGGTTTTACTTTCCATCTTGATGGCCCTACAACCAACTCGAGATGGGAAGTGATCGAGACCCCTGGTCACTGTCCAGGACAGATTTGTCTGGTCGGGGAGCAGGGCGTAGTTTCAGCAGATAATTGTACAATGGTCGGATCCATACTAGTCCCCTCAAGCGATGGTGATATGGGGGCGTATATCTCTGGTCTAGAGAGACTGAGGGACATCGCCCCCCATACGCTCTTCCCTGGCCATGGGCCTCTAATTCCCAATCCCAAAAGGTTGCTATCAGAGTATATCAATCACAGGAAGGCTCGTCAAATCAAGGTACTAGAAGCTGTCAAATCGGGATATAGCTCTATTGAGCAGATTGCGAAGACAGCGTACTCAGATACCCCAGGAGTTCATCCAGCCCTATCAGAAGATCAGACACTGTCACATCTGAAAGAGCTATTGCGAACAGGAGAAGTGGTTCTAATATCTGATAAATTCCAAATTTCCTGATTTAAACGTGAAAATTCAAATCTATTGTTTTACACCACTAAATGATTGAGATGGCCAAAGGAGACAGATGGTGGGAAGATGAGGAGGATAGTCCCAAGGAGAAAGTTGAGGAGATGCTCGATAAGACCGAGCTAAACAAACTCAGGAGGGAGGAAGAGCTAGCTCAGGCCAAGCACGATGCTGAGATAGCCGAGCTCGAGAGAAGGGAGTTAGAAGCAAAAGGTGAGCAGCGAAAAGTTGCTGAGAGCCCAGCCCCGAATGAAATCGTAAAGAACACCATTCCAAGTGAAATCCAATTGGATCCCAATAGCAGAGAGTTAGAGGGGGGTGTTCTAGGACTATGGTGGCTAACTCCCATGGAGGCGTTCTCTATTGGCATCTCAGGGATGCTCGTTATTTTCTTCTTCGGGATGGGTTCCGTAGTTTCCGCAGGAGAGTCGGAGTGGCTGAAAACTGATGCTTCAATCACCAAGAGCGAACATGGATGGACAGTATATGAAGTCGAAGATTGCGATGAATACGATTGCTATTATTACGACGTAATAGACTGTTACGGCTATCTTGACTACTCTTACATTGTGGATGGCATTGAGTACGTGGGACTAGATCGCTACATTATTCTCTACACATCGGAAGACTATGTGGGAGCTGAATATGATTGCGCTGATGAATACGAGAACAAGACATTCTCAGTCAGCAATCAAATTTCCATATGGTACGACACAGATAATCCCGAGGATAGTAGCTTTGAGGAGTATTTTCCAGGAAGTTTAGTTTTGTTCTTCTGCTGCGTTCCAATTTTCCTTCTACTACTTGTTGTGACACTCCTGAACGCGAGATTCAGTAATACTCCTAAATTCACATATTCATTCAATGAAGGCTCTGGCGACACCGATCAGACTGGTGATGTTGTAGTGCACCACCACCATCATGGAGGAAATTATGCGGGGATGGGTACTCGGTTTTGGCCCTTTAGAATTGGGTCCAGAAGAGGTAGAGTAGGTAGAGGATATGAGAGATCGGTTTCCAGAAGAAAGATATCCGGTGGAGGACGAAGTAGGGGCGGTGGCCGTGGAGGCGGTGGCCGTGGAGGCGGTGGCCGAGAAAGATGAACATAGTAGATTCCGATGAATACAAAATTGAGAGTTCGTTTCAACCGATTATGAGTGGGTCGTGGAGTGGGGCACCAGACCTCGGCGAATATGAGGCTGAGGAAATCTGGATAGAGGTAGAGCCTGAGGTCTCGATAAGAGTGCTAATCTGGAAAAATCATGACTCAGTTGAAGGTTTGAGACCAATAGTAATGGTCCCCGGATGGGGTTCTCTATTTCAGGGCTGGAAGCCCTTAGTTTCTGAATGGGTTAAGAGAAGGAATCTGGTATACATAGAAACTAGAGAGAAAGGTAGCTCAAGAATGGATAAACGGATTTCAAAGGATTCCTTCTCAGTTCAGAGGCATGGGAAGGACTTATCGGAAGTTCTAAACTATCTAGAAATTGATCACTCCTCGGTTGATTGGTTCTCTTCTTCTCTAGGTTCTACAGTCCTAATTGATGCTTATCAGAGAGGAGAATTAGGAGGTAGAAGTTCGATTCTACTGGCTCCAAACCCTGATTTCAAATTTCCATTGTGGGCTAGATCCATCATTTGGGCACCTCTTCCAATGGTGGCATTCAGAAAACTGGTAGGACTCGTTGCTTGGGCTGTGGATAGAAGAACAAAAGAAGAGGGACAGAGAGTAAGATATAGGAGAGCTCTCATGTCTCAAGATGTACCGAAGATGCTGATGTCTGCAAGATCTAACTTAGGCTTTAGTCTTCCATCTAATCTTGCGTCTGTAGAAGTCAAATGTGCAGTAATGACAGCATCTTCGGATACTCTTCATGACTTCGAGAAAGTGGAACGAATAGCTAATTCAATACCTGGATGTGAGTTGATTGAGGTCCCCTCAAATCAATATGCACATGAAGCAGAAGTGCTCTCTGAAATTGAAGATTTCTATTCATCACTGGAGTAAATCAAGAAGTATTCATCGATTCCCTGATGAAGGACTGTCTCGACAGGAACATCGGTAGCTATGCGCGAACAGTCGTCATCTTTCGAAATCTCACGCATAGTGCATGAGATTTCGAACATGATTGGAGCTAGGATGAAGAAGGCATATCAACCACATTATGAACAGATTGTTCTAAGGCTGAATAGGAAAGGTACGCCCTCTACGGATATTGTTATTGTTAGGGGCTTGAGAATCTACGCATCTACAAGAGACAGGCCAATGCCATCTCAGCCTTCTCAATTCGCCATGATACTTAGAAAGCACCTAAACAACTCTAGATTGGTTGAGGTCGAGCAATTTGGATTTGATAGGGTAATTCGTTTGGTTTTCGAGCATGGCGGAGGAAGGGCAAGCATTGTAATCGAGCTATTCAGAGATGGTAATGTAATCCTTCTGGATGAAGATGAAGTGATTGTTAGGCCCTTAACTCATGCGAAGTATTCTAGTCGTTCGTTAAAAAAGGGAGAGGAATACAGCCCCCCTCCTGCTGCGGTCGATCCTAGGAAAATTACCATATCGAATCTAGAAGATATCCTTGATGGCAGTGATCACGAGCTCATCAGGACACTTGCATCTAGAGCGAATCTGGGAAGAATTTACGGAAGTGCCCTATGCTCTATTGCAGGTATAAGTGAGGAGGTTCCTTCAAACTCGCTTTCAGGGGATGAAAGAGAGGCTCTTTTTGAGGCATTAAAGAAGATGCTTGGAGATTTGGACGGGGGTAATAGTGCAAATATCTGGCTTTATGATGTAGAAGCTCTGAATCTGTGGAAGAAGGCTGAAGATGAATCAAGCAGAGACTCCGCTTCTTCGGGAATTATTCAGTTTTCTCCAATTGATCTGCCATCCATGAACAGTAGTCTGAAAATCAGTGTTTCTACAATATCAGAAGCATATGATTTCGTTTTTGGGTCTCACGATGCTGCCGCATTCATCAGAAGAGAAGAGGAGAAATTAGTAGAATCAGGCAGCAGGGCTGAGGACGAGAGTTCAAAACTATCCAGAAGAGCTAATCAGCAGAGGTCAGCGATTGAAAAATTCAAACAAAGAGCTGCTATCACTCAGGAGCTCGGAAAAGAGATTCAGGAAAACTGGGAACACATTGATTCGATTATTTATCAATTAAATGATGCTGTAGTGAACAAAGGCTGGCAAGAAATTGTAGAAGTAATTCATGAAATAGAATGGATTGATAGTGTCGATCCTGCGACTCAGAGATTTGTAGCATTTCTGCCAGATGAAGAGGGAGATCCCGGTTCCAGTATCACATTGGATTCATCGAAGACGGTGCATCAGAATGCACAGAGATATTTCGAAGAGGCAAGAGTTCAGAAGAGCAAAGCTGAAGGAGCACTAATTGCACTGGAAAAAACAGAAAAATCGATAGAGAGAGCTGAGAAAAGAGCTGCTAAAGATGCTGCTACTGGAAAACTCAGAGCTAGAAGTAGAGCTAGACGTTTCTGGTTCGAGAAATACAGGTGGGCGATTGTATCCGGTGGAAATTTCTTGATTGGTGGAAAGGATGCAAAAGGAAATGATGCCTTGGTAAAGAAGCATCTATCATTGAAGGATCTATATTTTCATGCAGATTTGCATGGTGCTCCTTCTTGCTCTCTGAAGCTGAAAGATGGATTAGTCCCTACTAATAGTTCTGAAGTTTCTATTCCTCAGGGAGTAGCTTCTCTACAAATTTCACAATCTCTTGGAGAGGGTTTAGAGGATGCTAGAGAATTAGATGAGTCGATTCTTCAGGAAGGAGCCCAGATAGCTGTATGCTGGTCTAGAGCATGGGGCAGTGGGGGAGCAGCTGCAACCGCTTTTCATGCAAGATCTTCGCAAGTCTCAAAGACAGCAGAAACAGGAGAGTCGTTGTCTAGGGGCTCATTTGTGGTTCGTGGGCAAAGAAACTGGCATCGAAATATCCCATTAGAGATGGCAATTGGACTTGCAGTAATTAATGGAGTACCATTACCGCTATCTGGAATTCCCGATACAATCTCTGGAATTTGTGAAAGATGGATCAAAATCACTCCGGGCAGAGAAAAGAAGGAGAGTGTAGCCAATAAGATCTCGAAAGCCACGGGATTGGCACAAGAGGATGTGCTTTCGTGTCTACCCCCAGGGAATTGTCTTGTTGAGGACTTTGGTCTTATCGCCCCCCAATAGATAGCCACTCTGGTTTTGTGATAGCATAGACTGCTGCATCCACGTAATGGTCGTAAAGCCACTCCCTATCCTTAGAGATTCCTTCAAGCCTCATTCCGAGTCTAGTGGGCACTCCACGGCTGAGAAAATTCTCCACCGCTACCAAAATGCATGCTCTATGATGATCAAGATCTTCGAAGCAGTGTTCTATTAGACGAGAGCAGCATTTGGTAACAATTCCTTGCCCAGTTAGATCCTCTGAAAGCCAATATCCGATAGTGAACATCCTATTTTCCCAATCAAATGAGTTGATTCCAACTGTCCCTACAATTTTTCCATCAAGTAGAATCACATACATGCATGAGTCCAGCAATGAAGGTCTCGATCTTATTGCCTCCAACTCATCTTCGACTGTGATAACATCGTCCAACCAAGGAAGCCAAGTTCGAAGATAAGCCCTGTTTGAATCAATTTTCTGAAAAATCTCTCCAGCATCTTTCTCTTCGGGTAACTTCAACATTAATCCGCCCCCTACTTCCAAAACTTCTGCTGGTAGCGGATGTGGTTTTTCTCTAGTTTTCTGTCCCTTTGGCGCTCTCGACACATTATTTGGCACGTATTGACACATTTGATAGCTTTTGGTCCGTCGACAATACTTCAAAGAGAATCCCCATGGCATTGCATGGGTGGATACGGCGAGTCAGGAAACTGGACTTATGGTGATTACCTAAGTTTGCACGATTTACTAAGCCTACAAGGAGAAGATCGCGGTGTTTCAAATGATGAAATGCATTTCATCATAGTTCATCAAACATTTGAGTTGTGGTTCAAGCAGATTATCAGAGAATTATCTGAGGCTAGGCATATACTATCCCAAGTTCCTGTTCCTGAGGATGACATCCCCCTGGCTGTAGATCATCTTTCTAGAACAACTGAGATTTTTCGACTGATGGCGAATCAGTGGACTGTTCTAGAGACTCTGACTCCACAGGGTTTTCTAGCATTCAGAGATGGCCTAGGAACTGCTTCAGGCTTCGAGTCCTTTCAAATGAGGGAGTTCGAATTATTACTTGGTTTGGAAAAAGAGGACAGGTTGTTTGGAGTGGATCCTCTGACTACATTTAGAGAGCTTGCCAAAAGAGGAGGAGATGATGAAAAGATAGTTAGAAAATTGGAGGCAAGACAAGAAGAAATCTCCCTATATGAATCGCTAATGAGATGGATTGAAAGGACGCCAATAATGGGATCAGTTTTTGGAAGTAGTGATGATGAAATCTCGGTTAAAGAGTATATTCATAGTCATCTTGATTCGCATCGTCAAATGGGTGAAAATGCACTAGAACGGATGTCTGAGGCCGATCAAAGAGACATTGGTCCTATGAAAGAAAGAATTGAGTCTGCTCATGAGTCTGCAATTTCATTCTTAATCCCCGGAGGCGAGGTTAGTCGTTCACGTGCTGGACTTTTATTCATTGAGTCATATAGAGAGTTACCATTGTTGACTTGGCCTAGAAGACTGGTTGATGCATTCGTTGAATTGGAAGAGTCGATGGCAAAGTGGAGACATGATCATGCTCGAATGGTGGAGAGAATAATGGGAAAGAGAACCGGAACTGGAGGGACAAGTGGTGTTGACTATCTTGATGCGACGTCTAAATATCGGATATTCAAGGATCTTTGGGAAGTAAGAACGATTCTCGTAAAGCCCCAAAAAAGGCCTACTCTCAAAAATGCAAGATTCTATGGATATAGTGCCAATTCGAAAAAATAGTCATCACCACTAATAGTTTCATTGAAGACCGAGAGTGCATTGGAAGTAATATGAACGTCCCGGTAATCTGTGGATTTGCTCGTACCCCATTTGGAAAGTTCAAAGGATCTCTATCAGAGTTCAGTGCAGTTGACCTTGGTTCTCTGGCGGTTACTGAATTGCTCAGAAGAGTCGGTATCGACCCTCATAGTGGATTAATCGATCAGTTGTATATGGGTCAGGTCCTTCAAGCTGGAAGTGGTCAAGCTCCAGCACGACAGGTCGCAATCGGTTCAGGATTGCCTGTAGAAACGCCGTGTACGACAATAAACAAAGTCTGCGGATCGAGTTTGAAAGCAGCAATGATTGCTGCTACAGAGATTCGAGCTGGAGTTTCTAAAATAGTAGTCTCCGGAGGAATGGAATCGATGAGCAATTCTCCATTTATCGCAATAAAACCAAAGAAGGGAGAAGACGTTTCCTTTGAATCCCTAGAGTCGGTGATGATGAATGATGGCCTAATTGATGCATACAGCGGAGAGTCAATGGGCAATACGGGAGAAACCGTAGCAGAAGAGTTTGGCATCAGCAGACAGGTATCAGATGAGTTCTCGGTAAGATCTCATTTCCTGGCGAACAAGGCATGGGATGAAGGTTGGTTGGATAATGAAGTGTTTCAGGTTGGTGAACTATCAAGGGACGAGGGAATTCGTCCGGATACCAACATGGAAGCTCTCTCTGTTCTGAAGACGGCCTTCAAGGAAAAGGGACTAGTTACTGCAGGGAATGCGAGTCAAGTTTCAGATGGTGCATCGGCAGTCCTAATCGCCTCTGAAGATGCAGCAAACAAAAATGGCTTGCCAATAATAGCTCGAATAATCGATTACACCACTTCGGGAGTTGAGCCTGGAAGAGTGATGTCTGCACCAATTCCTGCTGTGAACATGCTTTTGGAAAAAACAAAATTGGAAATTGAAGATATAGACATATTGGAACACAATGAGGCATTTGCCTCTGCATCTTGTGCTATCAAAAAAACATTTGATTTTCCAGAGGATTCATTCAACCCCCATGGAGGAGCAATTGCAATTGGACACCCCCTAGGAGCGAGTGGGGCTAGATGCCTGATTACACTAGTTAACGCATTGACTAGAAGAGGAGGAAAAAGAGGAATTGTTACAGTTTGCCTTGGAGGAGGAAATGCTGTAGCAATGATGATTGAGACCTCACAGTGAACGAATAGGAAAGACAGTTCAGTCATAGGACTTATTTGGGGGTCTCTGGTGGCCCGCTCGATGGTTGAGCCAGCACGTCCACATACACGCTTCGAAAAGGCCAGAATAATTGGTGCTAGAGCCCTTCAAATTAGCATGGGTGCGCCCCTATTCGTATCTGAAGATGAGTTGAGGGAAAAATTCAGTGGCGAGTTGATTCAACTCTATGGAGTCGATGATGCAAAGGAGAAGGTTGTTCTCGATCCAATGAAGATCGCGACCCTGGAGTATGAACAAAATAGAATTCCAATTGACATTGATCCGCATTTTGAGGAAGAGTGACGCTCACGCCCCCCCTTAGAGGGAGTGAAATATCTTGAAAAATTTGAGGCGCTGGAAAATTCTTACCACCTGTATTTTGGGAATAACCCTCATAGTAATAGCACTAGGCGGTTTGATTCGCATTTATGACGCGGGTGAGTCTTGTCCTGACTGGCCAACCTGTTTCGGAACCTGGGGTTTCGATGTATCTGAAGCAGAACAGGAAGAGTGGTGGGATGAGAATCCTGATGAGATAGACTCTCGTGGTTCGGGACACAGATATTCGAAATTCCAGATATTTACCGAATGGATTCATAGATTCCTTGCTGGAATTATTCTAGGGCCTATGGTTCTTACAAATTGGTACTTGATTAGACGTCAGAAAGATGTTAGTTCAGAGTTAAGACTAATTTCAACGGTAACTGTAATTCTTATTATTTGGCAAGGTGCGATTGGATGGTTGACCGTAAAGATGGATAATCTTCACTGGAGCGTTGGAATTCATCTAAGCTCTGCTCTTGCTTTCACGATGAGTTTGATTTGGCTTTGGCTGAAGATTTCACATGAAGAGGGTAGTACTCCAAGATGGTTTTTATTTGAAAATGAATCATCTAATAGATGGCGTATTTGGATTGGATTTCTATCCATAGGATCATTTTTATCGATTTTTTCCGGTACTTTTGTTTCCACGACTCCGGGAGCAAATTTTGGATGTGGAGTGGATGGAATCCCGGATTCTTGGCCTCTTTGTGGGGGGGAAATTATTGATTCTATTGAAGACTGGGTTGCTCAGTCGCAAATGATTCATAGATGGTTTGTTGGAACAATGTTGTTTGTTTTTATTTCCACTTCATTCTCACTTAGAGATGAAAATATAGTATTGAGGAATTGGGTATGGTCCTCTACAGCACTTTTCTCTGTTAATACCCTAATTGGGGCCACATATGTTCTTTCTTGGGATATGGAGGAAGGTTTCTTTGAGTACCTATCCTTGGTACATCTCATGCTTGCCTCGATTACCTTCCTTACAATAGCAACAGCTTGGTTGGGCTGTGTAATGGCAAAAGAGGAGGTGTAATGATTTCAACATTTTTTTCGAGCTATTTTTCCCTAACAAAACCGAAAGTAGTAGTTCTTCTACAAATAACGGCATTATGTGCTGTATTAATCCATTATTCTCTTGCCGACAATTTGGGATTTGAAACCTTTGAGACTATGGCGATAGTTCTCTTAGGAGGATATCTGACAGCTGGAGGGGCTAATGCCATTAATATGTGGTATGATAGGGACATAGATCCTGAAATGACTAGGACTGCTGATAGGGCTATTCCCTCGGGGGAAGTTAGTCCAATTAATGCACTATTGTTCGGTGTTTCTATTTCCATAATTGGAGTAATTTGGTTCTATATTTTCGCAAATCAAGTTGCAGCCTTCTGGTCCTTATTCAGTATCTTGTTCTACGTATTTATATACACAATTTGGCTAAAGAGGAGGACTCCACAGAATATTGTGATAGGTGGAATTGCTGGTTCGACTCCTCCGATAATCGGGTGGGCATCCTGTGTGGAAGGTTTGTCTATCTCAATTTCCTCCTTTTCATCATTCATAAGTTCTATTTTTGATCTTGGAAGCTATTTACCATGGTTCATGTTTACCTTGATTTTTCTCTGGACTCCGCCGCATTTCTGGGCTCTCGCATTATATCGATCTGGTGATTATCAAAAAGTTGGAGTTCCGATGTTGCCAAATGTAAAGGGCCCTAAAAGAACAATATTGGAAATGAAGGTGTACTCTCTTTTACTGGTACTACTCTCATTTGTCTCATCTGTTGCTTACGAAGATGTGCTGTTGGATAGCTGGGCATACTATATCCTTGGTTTGACTTTGTTTGGCCTGGGAATTTGGTATGCTTCGACAGTCTGGAGGATTAACACTTCAGAACAAAAGGACGATGGGGGCAAGATATCAGGTGCTGCAAACTCATTCTACGTCTCAATGCTTTACTTGGCTCTAATGTTCACAACCTTAGTTTCCGCTAGTTTTGGGGTAATAGGGGCTTCTTTGGGTTCTTTGTTCGCAGTTTCTTCTATGATCTGGACAGAAAAATAGTCTTATCTCATTCCCCGATGGTTTCAAACACCGAGCGAACCATCGGGGCATAGGTGGAGACCGTGGATGAGCATTCGCTGATATACGACTGGAATGAGATTGGCTACTCGATTGATAGGAAAGATGGGGATCACCCCCATGATCTATGGTTTGATGATGAAACCTTGAGAGACGGTCTGCAGAGCCCTAGTGCGAGAAATCCGACAATAGAGCAGAAAATTGAGTTAATTGACTACATGGAACGTCTGGGAATTCAAAAGGTAGATTTGGGGCTTCCAGGTGCTGGCCCCTATCATGTTGATCACATAGATTCCATGCTTCACCATATGGGCGATAATGGATATGAATTAAGACCAGGATGCGCAGTAAGAACTGTAGTTTCGGATATTGAGCCACTCGTAGACCTGCAAGCAAAGCATGAGAGGGAGATTCAGGCGAGCGCTTTCCTTGGAACTAGTCCAATAAGACAATTTGCTGAGGGATGGAATATGGAAAAAATCATTTCCACGGCTGAGAAAGCAGTAACTTTCGCTGTCGAAAACAATATCCCGGTTATGTTTGTAACGGAAGATACAACAAGAAGTAAACCTGAAGAAATCAAAGAAGTTTACTCTAGGGCTATTGAACTAGGTGCAGACAGAATCTGCATTTGTGACACATGTGGTCATGTTACACCAAATGGGGTGAGGAAGCTACTTGGATTTATCCAAGAGGAAGTAATTCCGGACTCTGGAGTGAAGCGTAGAGAAATTGAGGTGAATTGGCATGGGCATCAGGATCGAGGTTTGGGGGTAGCAAACAATCTTGCAGCCTATGAAGCTGGAGCGGATGTAATACATGGAACGGCTCTTGGAGTAGGAGAAAGAGCAGGGAACGCTCCTTTGGACCAGACACTGGTAAATCTAAGTCTCATGGGAGTAATCAGTAATGATTTGACCTCATTAAGTGAGTATTCAAAAAAGGCTCACGAATACATTGAAGTCGCCCTTCCCCATAACTATCCGGTATTCGGAGAAGATGCATTCGAGACTGGCACTGGAGTGCATGCATCTGCAGTAATCAAAGCGATGAAAAAGGGAGATAGTTGGTTAGCTGATCGTGTTTACTCGGGAGTCCCGGCTGGTGATTTTGGTCTTGAACAAGTAATTAGGATAGGCCATATGAGTGGTCGATCAAATGTGATTCACTGGCTTGAAAGGAATGACTACGAACCAGAAGATGAGTTAGTTACCCACATGTTTGAGGTTGCCAAGAGCAAAAGAAGAATGATGACAGATGAAGAGGTACACTCGGAGATTTCGGATTTCAGAGAATCCTAAGTTAACGTACAGATTATACAGTGGTAAATACCTCAAGTATCATGAGAGTAGTGATATTGGCTATCACGGTCCTGATATTTTCATTATTGATTTCGGGACCTGTTCATGCTCAAGAAGAGCTTGAAGATGGAGGAAATGTAATTATTGACGTAATCCTACCTGTAGCACTGGCATTCATAATGTTCTCACTAGGGTTAGGACTGACTCCAAATGATTTCACTTTGGTTTTTACCGAGCCAAAGGCATTCTCGATTGGCTTGTTCAATCAAATGATTATTCTTCCAATTGTTGGCTTCACCATTGCCTCATTATCGGGACTAAATGGGGAGCTTGCGGTAGGAGTGATGATACTAGCATGCTGCCCTGGAGGAGTGACTTCCAATATTTTGACAAAACTTGCCAAAGGTGACACCGCGCTTTCCATTTCCTACACAGCTGTAGTCTCAGTAATATCTGTAATCACATTACCAATCATCGTAGGTTTCTCAATGGATCATTTCATGGGGGAGTCAGCTCCAGAAATTGATATAATTGGCCTAGGAGTTACGATGTTCTTACTTACCACCCTGCCAGTATCAGTTGGAATACTGTTTCGAGTTAAGCTTCCAAACAAAGCGGATTCCATGGAGAAGGGAGTGAATCTTTCTGCTGGCATTCTTTTTGTGATAATAGTACTTGCAGCGATTGCCAGCGAATGGCAGACTCTAATGGATAATATAGGAACCCTAGGCCCCTCAATAATTGCATTGAACATCCTGATGCTAGCTATAGGTTTCCAAAGTGCAAACCTACTAAATCTAGAGTCAGTAAGGTCGACAACAGTATCTATAGAGAGTGGGATTCAAAACGCCACCGTCGGAATAACTGTTGGAGGACTTATTCTTGCTTCCCCTGATGGAGGTCTTTCTACTCTAAGCCTTCCCTCAGGACTCTATGGCGTTCTGATGTATGTCGTAATTGCGCCTTTCATTTACTGGAGGATTGCGTCTCCAAAGGGTTTCAAAAATGAAGATGCTTGAGATAGCAATCAAGACGAACGGCTATATTCTCTGGATATACTAGGTGGGTTGTGAGAGTCGCCTTCTTGGTGCTGGCTATGCTGCTATTATCCCCAATTGGTAATGTGAATGCGGCCAGTAATGAGGTTGAAGCAGAGAGTCTGGATATTAATGAGAGGTTAATTCTTCAATCCTATTCCAGAGCTGTTCAATTAGCCTTTGAAAGAGTCTCCGTAATTGATGCATACAATGAAAATACACTAGTCGGAACCAAAAGTTGGCTTGTAGTGACGGGAATCCACCCAGAAGATCACTTCAGTACATTTGCTGCACCTGATGAGATTGAAGAGGTCGAATTCCTAAAGGGGTCTTACATATGGACATTTGATGAATCCAAAGATGTGCTTGTGAGATTGGCTCAATCCCTAGAAAATAACGAAATTGAGACTTTCTCACCGATGATAGATAGAATATTCTCCACCAGATTAGTACCCAATGACACACTATTCGATGAACAATGGCATCTGGACAACGACGGGCGATCAAGTGGTACGGTAGGAGAGGATGCGAACGTAACCGGAGTATGGGATTCTTACAATGGTTCTGGAGTTGTAATTAGCGTAATTGATGATGGAGTTGATCATTCACATCCTGATCTTTCTGCCAACTATGTCTCACAGAATTCTTACGATTGGTGTGACGATGATACTGATCCAAGTCCCTCATCTTCAGACCCACATGGAACAGCAGTTGCAGGAGTGGCCGCTGGTGTTGGAAACAACTTTCTCGGAGTAGCCGGTGCTGCTTTCGGAGCTGGCATAGCCGGTCATCGCCTAATTGCATGTGGTTTCAGCGGAACTACAGAAGCTGATGCATTAAGCTTTGATAATAATGAAATAGATATCTACTCAAACTCATGGGGTCCAGCTGACACAGGGGACGTCTTGGAGGCTCCTGGACCAATTACGATCGCTGCAATTGAAGACTCAGCATATAATGGAAGATCCGGGCTTGGGAATATTTACACTTGGGCAGCAGGGAATGGTCTGGAGTACGATGATAATTCAAACTATGATGGATGGGCCAATAACAGGCATACAATTGCTGTTTCCGCGATTGATCACTATGGTGAACAGTCATACTATTCCGAACCTGGAGCGAATATTCTCGTTACTGCTCATTCGAATGGTGGATTTCCCGTGTACGAAGGAATTTCTACAACCGATATTACTGGATCCGCTGGATATTCTAACGATGATTATACCGGTAACTTTGGAGGTACCTCTAGCGCTACTCCGCTAGTATCTGGGGTAATTGCACTGATTATGGAATCCAACCCCAACCTAAATTGGAGGGATATTCAGAATATCCTAGTCCACAGCTCCAGGAGAAACCATGCGAACGATACTTCATGGAATATGAACGGAGCTGGGCACTATGTTTCACATAAATATGGATTCGGAGCAATAGATGCTGGTCAAGCAGTTTCTCTCGCAGAGAACTGGACTAGTAGTGGAATAGAGACTAATGCTACGTTCGGCCCATTTAATCCTGGAACCGAATTGGATAACGGAGTAACCACATGGACAGAGTTTCCCGTTACAGTGCCAATCGATATTAGATTAGAATCTGTAGAGGTTATGGTAGACATTAGTCACACTTCAAGAGGCAACTTAGACATTGTTCTTGAGTCTCCAAGCGGTCATGAGTCGTGGCTCTCAGAGGAGCATGAGGATAATGGAGACGATTACTCTAACTGGATATTCGGGACGGTACAACACTGGGATGAGTCGAGTACGGGAGATTGGACCCTAAAAATTAGAGATTCAGTGAGTGACTCAAACAGCGGAACTGTGAACTCATGGGAGTTGATTTTCCATGGAGTAGGGAATGTTTCCGACACAGATAATGATGGATGGCCAGACTACAATGATCCTGATGATGATGATGATGGATGGAATGATACAATCGAGCTTTCATGCGATACTGACCCCTTGGAATACAACTCAACCCCTGCTGACACGGATTCAGACGGGGTCTGCGACTTCCTAGACGACGATGATGACGGGGATGGTTTTGCTGACTCGGAAGAGGGGGACTGCGCGTCAGACACCCTGGACTACAACTCAACTCCTGCTGACACGGATTCAGACGGGGTCTGCGACTTCCTAGACGACGATGATGACGGGGATGGTTTGAATGATACAAATGAAACAAATTTGTACAAGACCGATCCATTAGATTTTGATACTGATGATGATGATTTGAATGACTTTGATGAATTATTTATTCATTTCACTTCACCTATTGACTCTGATTCTGATGATGATGGTTTAGACGATTACTCTGAAGTAATTATCTTCGGAACAAATCCGAATTCATTTGATTCGGACTCAGATGGTATTAGTGACTTTGATGAAATAGAAGTCTGGTCTTCCGACCCACTTTCATTCGATGCTGATGAAGACTCTGATTCTTTTTATCAATTCCAAGACTGCGATGATAATGATCCCGAAGCAAATCCAGGAATGGAAGAGTTGCTAAACAACAAAGATGACAATTGCGATGGTTTTGTTGATGAGGGTTTTAACGAAACCGATTTAGATGAAGATGGACTCTCTGACTGGTCCGAATATCACTCCTATGGAACAGAAATTAATAATTCAGATACAGATCTAGACGGATTGTCTGACTTTCAAGAGGTTCAGGAAATGGGGAGTAATCCCTTATTTTATGATGTAGATACTGATCAAGATGGTTCCTATTGGTTCGATGATTGTGATGACAATGATTCTAGTTTTGCGCCCGGCCTTCCAGAGCTATTGGATGGTGTGGATAATGATTGCGATCTAGAGTTTGACGAGGACTTCTTCGCCATAGACAGCGATTCGGATGGCATTAATGATTTTGAAGAGTATCACAACTACTCTACTAATCCCTATGATGGTGATTCAGATGGGGATGGTTTGCCAGATGGAACAGAAATTAATTGGTTCATGTCTGATCCCTTATTTTCGGATCCAGACTCAGATCAAGACGGTTGGTATCATTTCCAAGACTGCGATGATGATGATTTCGAAAAATCTCCTGGAAGGCCAGAGGATCTAGATGGTAAAGATAATGACTGCGATGAAGAAGTTGATGAAGACTTCATGGATCTTGACTCCGATGGAGATGGGTTATCAGATTTCTCAGAATTTCACAACTATAGCACAAATCCAGATTTGGCTGACTCTGATTTTGATGGTATTGACGATGCAGTTGAGCTGGAAAGTGGCCTTTCCAGTCCGACATACAGGGATCTGGATAGGGATAATGATGGATTCTATGAATTTGTAGATTGTGACGACTATATCGGGAGTATTTTTCCAGGTGCATCTGAGCAATGGAACGGAATAGATGATGACTGTGATGGAGAAGTTGATGAAACTGTGAATAGACTATTTCTTGTCAAAACAAGTCTGGAAATCTCCAGAGGAACTGTCTTCAGAGAAGACGGAAGCGTATTTGATGGCCCTAATGATTACCAGACTTTGGCAGTTAATTGGGATTCTAAAAATGAGTCTGTTACGATTTCAATTTCAGGGATTCAAGAAACTGTTGGTGCTTCAATTTCTTGGAGGATGAGTGGTTATTCTCTTGAGAACAATACTAGTCTCGATGGTAAGAATATTAACATTCTTCCAATTGACTGTAGGAATCAGTTTAACGATCTACAAACGCAATTGTGTGATGAGGGGATTTCGATTCAGAAAGTAAAGGCTATAATTTTAGAAAATGGCTATAGAACTGAGATTGAGTGGGAAATATATGTTTCAACATGGTTAGAACCCGAAGCTGATGGTGGATTGTTTGACGCCATAACTAGTCCTTCTGGTATACTTGTCTCTCTAGTATTTCTAGTCGGAATCGCCGGAGGGGGGTTGTTCGTAGGCTCAAGAATAAGCCATAGGAGAGATCTTCAGGATGCTCTAGAGGCATATGGCGTCACTCCAGAGAGACTTGCAATAACACCTGAAAATAGAGGAATAGATTTACCCTCAGCACCTGAGTTATCATGGATGTCTGAAAAAAGAGAACGCTAGATTTTATCTAATTGTCATCCTCTTCTTCTGAAGGATTAACATGGCCCCACTCTGCGTCTGGAGATCCGCCTGACCATTCTCCGAAAACTGCGATATCCTCAATCTCCTCATCCTCCCTCCAAGGAGGCTCTCCGTCCGAACCACTAATTATCAGACATCCCTCATCATCGAGTCTTCTCTTCAATGTTGAAACGCCCCTCTTCACAGGAAGAAGATGGCCAATTGGAGAACCTGAGTTTACGAATGGATGAGTAGCTGAGCTGATCAGTAACCCCCTAATTGGGGATACTACATCGTGTTGGGCGCCGGGTAGTTCTGGATCGGTAATTGTAGCAACGATTTCTCCCTCTTCTACAAAGCTACCTGCTGGAGCTAAAACGTCGAGAAGCCCGCCTTGATCTGATCGAATCCACACAGACCCAGAAGCTAGAATTCTAAATCTTGGCTTGCTTGGATATCCTGGAAGCATTCTCAAGCTTCTTAGAAGATTAATTATTCCGTACATTGAAATCTGGACTGACTCAGGATCTGCCTCATCTGATCCACCTCCCTCATAAGTGATACATGCAATATCATTCTCATTTGCTACACGCCGTAATGATCCTCTTGGGCCTTGACTATCAAGGATGGTTTCTATGCCGAATGATCTAGCAATTTTATTACTACTAGCATGGGCTAGGTTGGCTCTAATTTGAGGAATATTAGTTCTCCCCTTAGCTGCTGAGTGTAAATCAATAATGTAATCACTGCTGGAAATAATCTGGGCCCATAACTTGTTTGCTACTCTAGATGTAGTATTGCTATCAGATTTTCCTGGAAAGCACCTGTTCAAATCCCTTCCATCTGGAAAATCTCTTATCATCCTCCTATATCCAGGAAGGTTGACTATAGGGATAATCCTGATTGTTCCAGCGAGAACATTAGGATCGATTACACTGTCTGGACCCATAAAATTGGGACCGCAAAGATATGTCAAAGCTAGAGGTCCTACCAACTCATCCCCATGTATAGCTCCAAGGAGAGTCACCACTGGCCCTGGTCTGCAACCGTGAACAACACTAACTGGAACTGGCCATGACTCTCCAATCTCAACATCTAGCAAGTCATATTCTATATGTCTAATCGTTCCAGGTTTTATTCTCTTCCTCAAGAAGACATGATTCTTAGCTCCGTCTTTCCTAGACCATTTTGTGGGACTCTCGCCAACCTCCCCAAGAGCTTTCTCAATCTCCTTTCTCCGCCTCATAGGTATCTGATTGGCGATTTTTATTGGAGCGAATCTGCGCCTTTTGAGTCTAGGGGGAGTTTTCGTTTTTTCAACCCCATCAGAGGTTCCCTGCAAGACTATTTCGTCCTCGGCCACTATTGGCCCCTAGGGATTAGTAAATTAATACAATAGGCAAGATTGTGATGGGTAAAATTCAATTTCTTGAAGCCTTTCTAGACAAATATGGGGGCGGATGTAGAATTTTCAGTACAGGAAAAACACGCCCCTAATAGCATATGTTTTGGGTGTGGACCGGCAAATAAAAAGGGTCTACAGATCAAATCTTACAGATGTGAGAACGGATTAGAAATGGAGTTTGTTCCAAAAGAGGAACATCAGGCCTTCCCGGGAATGATCAATGGAGGAATCATCGGCACCCTTCTGGACTGTCACGGGAATTGGACTGCATCGATAGCACTGATGGACCTAGCAGGAGAGTCGATTCCCCCGTGTACAGTTACGGCGTCATACAGCATCAATCTAAGACGCCCGACACCATTGGATGGAATTATGAGAGTTCGAGGGGAAGTAACTGAAATTAGTGAAGGCAGAGCGAGGGTAAGTATGACACTAGAAGTAAATGGAAATGTTTGCGCTACCGGTGAGGGTCTATTTATTGCTGTGAAAGAAGGTCACCCTGCATACCACAGATGGAATTGACTATGCTCGGCATCCTTTAGAACGGCCGAACAAGAGAGGAAATATGGACGAGGGTGCGGAGTCTCAGAAGTTGAGTCTCGAAAACTTCTCTATAGATAATCGACTAAAGTCTGCTATAAAGAAAGAATGGGGTATTGAGGAGCTTTTTCCTCCTCAAGCTGAAGCTTTGCCACATTCACTACGTGGAAAAAATTTGATGCTAGCCATTCCTACAGCAAGTGGAAAGTCCCTAGTTGCTCACATTACAATGATTCAGAGGTTACTAAATGATCTAAGAGGAATGAAGGGAATCTACATCGTCCCTCTTAAGGCACTAGCATCTGAGAAGTTTGAGGAACTTAGCAAGATTTGCTCATCCCTAGATCTCGATGTTGGGCTTGCTATTGGAGATCGGAGTAATGAAATGAGTAGAATTGAGGAGTCTGACATCCTTGTTTGTACGAGTGAAAAATTGGACTCTATGTTGAGGACGAATCCGTCAATGATTTCTGAAATTGGGATAGTAGTTGCAGATGAGTTTCACCTGATACAGGATCCAATTAGGGGGCCTACTCTCGAAATACTACTATCTAGAATCCGACATCATGTCGAAAAAGTTCAGATTATTGCTCTTTCAGCCACTGTTGGGAATGTCGAAGAGATTGCGAAATGGTTGGATGCAGAGCTAGTAATATCTAATTGGAGGCCTGTGGTTCTTTACTCGGGTACACTGACAGGTCTTGACCTAACATTCCACACTGTTGAGAGTCCTCAAGGGACGGATGTAAAAATTCCAGAGAAAAGAAGGTTTGATGGAGGTGTTCAAAAGAATCTACATGCTGTGATGGATGACACAATTGAAATTAGGAAGCAAATGCTGGTATTTGTTTCGTCTAGATCGTCTGCACAGAAGGAAGCTAGGGAGCTTTCTACCCATATTAAGTCTAGAATAGCGAGTGGAAAAATTAAGCCAGATAGTGAGATGGCAAAGTCTTGGGAATCTATTGCCAAATCTCTGTCTTCCAATAATGAGTCTTCTACGACAATAAAAGCTCTGGAAAATTCTGTAAGAGGAGGAGTTGGTTTTCATCATGCCGGATTGACTGGAAAACAAAGGAAGATCATAGAGCAGGGATTCAGAGTTGGTAGCCTAGTTTGTATAGTTGCTACTCCAACTCTCGCCCAAGGAGTGAATCTCCCCGCTAGTAGAGTAATTGTAAGAGACTCCAGGAGATGGAGCGCAGTCGCTGCTAGAAATATGCCTTTACCGATTATGGAAGTAAAGCAAATGATGGGGAGAGCTGGAAGACCGGGTTTCGATGAATTCGGTGAGTCGGTTCTTGTTTCAAAAAGCACTAATGAAGCGGAATCACTGGTGGACTTTTATCTCAGAGGAAAATCTGAGAAGATTACTTCCAAGCTAGCAAATCCTGGAGCACTACATGCTGAAGAAGATGGGGCACTTCTTACTCATCTACTTTCAATAATTGCTACGGCTGGAATAAATGACAGAGATGCAATATCTAGCTTCATGTCCAAGACATTTCTAGCCAGTCAGATGGAAATGGAATTTCTAGAAGATAGGGTTGATGATGTGATCTGCTGGCTATGTGATAATGGAATGATTCGCAGAGAAGGAGAATCAGATGTAGTCAAACATAGGATCAAGCGATATGAGTCTGAAACCATAGATGAAGATGGTTGGATAGACGAAATGCCAGCATGGGCTGACTCTGCCACCAAAATTACTGGGTTAGATTTGATAGAAGAGTCAAGGGGAAATATGAGATCACGGAGAATTTCCCCTAGAAAGGGTCCTGCTATTTTCGGTTTCAGGAAAGCTAGTGTATTTGATGCTCCTGAACCCTCTGTTCCAGAGGCTTCGGCAATGGTTTACTCTCCTAGCCCTCTAGGAAAGAGGATTTCGAGACTATACCTTAATCCGATTTCTGGAAGAGTCATTTATGATGGTCTAAGAAGGGCAATGAAGATTCTATCTGGTGAAGATTTAGTAGGTCAGGTTTCTCCTTTCAGCCTTATTCACTTAGCTTCTTGTACTCCTGATTTCTTACCTCTGTGGCCGAGAAAGAGTGATTTTGATAGAATACAGGAGTCCCTGCATGGAAGAGAAAGAGAATTCCTCGCTGAACCAATTGATCTAGAAAAAGAAAGAAGGATGAAAGGAGCACTTGTAGTAGAATCATGGATGGAGGAGGATGCTATAGAAGGAATAGAGGAAAATTGGGGAGTGCAACCTGGGGATCTAAGGAGTCGTATAGAGCTCCTAGAATGGTTATTATTCTCTATGAAGAGGATTATATCTCAAGATGAAGAATTGTCATTAGAGGGTAGAAAGGCGCACAAAGTTCTGTTCGAGTCAATTGATGAGGTTCATCGAAGAGTGAGATTCGGATGTAAGCCAGATATTCTAGGTCTTGTTGCAATAAAGGGAGTAGGCAGAGTTAGAGCTAGAGAAATGTCGAATACATTGGGTCTATCCAATCCATCGGATGTCTTCTCAATGACTGAAAGAGATATAGCAAAATTATCTGATCTCAGAGGGTGGAGTCCGAAATTAGTAGAGAATCTAATTATATCTGCGAAAAAATCTGTAAAAAGGACCGTTTAGTCAAATTCTTCAACAAGAGTATACAGGAGCATTTTAGATGACGTCTCACTTACCATGGTTTACCACATGGGGAATCGAGTTTTCAAGACCAATTGAGAATGTATTCTCAATTGTTTCTGAGGTAAATGGGAACAGAAAAAACAACAGATGGTTGATGGTTAATTATGACGTTTTAGCTAGTGAAGTACACTTGTGGAATGCATGGTACTCGTTGAGGTGTAATGAAAGGACGGAAAAGATGGTAGCCAAGACTCCTGATACAGAGTTCATCAGATTATTATCTGGAACCCATCAAATCAACAAAGCTTTTGAGAGAGCTGGAGTTTCAGAGGGAGACTCCAAGGCTTGGATCGTCTTTCTTCCAATCCTAGAGTTTGGAAATGGATTTGGAAATCTATCCATTCCTAGTGATATTTACAATAGCCATACTAAAGACGCTTTGCGACTCATTGAATGTTTAGGAGGGAAGATGCTGGCAAAACGTCCAATTGCTACAGATATCGGATTATCTAGATTGGGGGTAGAATATTATGGAAATAAGAGTACTACGGAAATGGAGAATCTATTCATTTCACACATGGGTTTATCGGATCTCAGGTAAGTATCTGAGTAGTCAAATTGATAGGCGAAGCTCACGAGCGTGATTCGTTAGATATGCCAAGGTTTTATGGCTTCGGATCATGCTGCGTTTGTGGAATAAGCTGCACATCAGGAAATTTTCTTGATTTTGAAGGTGAAAGGTACTGTACTGCATGCTGGATAGAGAGAGAAAACCCAAAACATCCAGATTTGGAGGAAATTAGGGGAAAGGTAGAGGACACTGAAAAGGAGTGGAAATGTGCAAAATGGACTAGAGAGGAAGGTCCTCTTCCCTTAGGACCAAAATCTGTCAAAAAATGAGTGGTTCTAATGGCTAGGGGATTCATTCCTGAAGAGTTCGATTCCACAAAGTGGGAAAATTTGGAGCCAATAACAGAGGAGCTTTTACGAAGAGAGCTTAGATGTTCGAATTGTATCGAAGGCTTAATCGGGGATTCTTCTGAGCTTGCAGAACATGTCTCTGAGGCTGGAGCTCTACTATACATAGGAATGACTTGTGATACAGAAAGCGAAGAAAAAAGGAGTGGTTTCTTAGATTTCGTCGAAAATGTGAGGCCGAAGTTATCGGAGTTCTCCGACAAACTAAATAGAAAAATTGTAGGACATCCAGAAGTTGAGAATCTTCCAGAAAGATATAATCTGATGATTAGAGGGATAAAGACAGATATCGAGATCTTTCGAAAGGAAAATATTGCGTTAAGTGTTAGGCAGACAGAGCTGATAACGGAGTCACAGACAATAAAAGGAGCTATGACGGTAGTTTTTGAAAATGAAGAAAAGACATTTCCCCAAATGGGGGCCTACTTGGAGTCGAATAACAGATCTCTAAGAGAGTCGGCATGGACTTCTATGTCAGACAGAATGATGCAAGACAACGAAAGGCTATCTGAGATATTCGATGAGCTGGTGACTATTAGACATCAAATGGCATTAAATGCCGGTTTTGAGAGTTATACAAATTATATGTTCAAAGCAATGCACAGATTTGACTACACTGTGGAGGACTGTATTGAGTTTCATCAGTCGGTAGAATCAGTATGTATGCCAATTCTCAGTGAGATTAATAAGAATCGATTGGAATCTCTAAAATTGGATCAATTGAGACCTTGGGATGTTAACGAAAAAGGTGGATCTGGTCCAGATATACACGGAAGAGACCCTCTCAGGCCGTTCAAAACTGTAGAAGAGATGGTTGTGGTCTTATCTGAAATGTTTCATGAGATTTCTAGTGATTTAGGAGGAAAATTCGACAGACTGGTAGAAATGGATACACTCGATTTAGATACAAGAAAGGGTAAAGCTCCAGGAGGATACCAGTATTACCTTGAAAAAAGTAGGATTCCATTCATTTTCATGAACTCAGCAGGACTTCAGGGAGATCTGGAAACGATGATTCATGAGGCTGGGCATGCTTTCCACTCACTTTATTGTAGTCATCTAGAGCTTATAGACGAGAGGAGCTATCCAATAGAGTTTGCAGAAGTAGCCTCAATGTCAATGGAGTTACTGACCCAACCATGGTGGGATAAATTCTATGACTCCGAAGAAGTAGAAAGAGCAAGGAAGTCACACTTAGAAGGAGTAGTTTTCTTACTGCCATGGATAGCAACAATTGATTCTTTCCAACATTGGATTTACGCAAATCCGAATCATTCTAGACAAGAAAGAGCAGAGGTATGGCAATCCATAAGAGATAGATTTGGTTCAGAAATGGACTGGTCGGGGCATTCTGATTTTAGAGAAGTGTCTTGGCAGCAACAAAGTCATCTTTTCAGTGTACCCTTCTATTACATAGAGTATGGAATTGCCCAACTAGGTTCTCTCCAACTATGGAAAACTCAGATGAGTGACCCACAAAAGGCATTAGATGACTATGCCAAAGCAATGACTCTGGGCAATACTAAGACGCTACCTGACCTTTTTTCAGCTGCTGATCTAAAACTAGAATTTAGCGAGTCTCACTTTCAGACGCTTATGGGTTCTGTGGAAGAGGCCCTGGCAGATACTCATTCTTAGCCTTCGGACTCCGAGGTCTACGCTTAATCACGTAGTCCCTCGGAAGTCACGGTAAAGACTGCCTCACCCTCTGGGAGATTTGGGCTGTCGATTAAGCGAGCTATTCTTCGGCCCCCCTTCGACTTCCTTAGGTAAAGGCGGAATGTGCTTGCGTGTCCGACGATGTGACCGCCGACTGCTCTTGTTGGATCACCCCACATGGCATCGGGTTTTGCTTGAACCTGGTTGGTGACCAGAACTATTGCATTCTGAACGTCTGCAACCTGTTTTAGTTCCTTCATGTGTCTGTTGAGCTTTTGCTGCCTTGTTGCAAGCATGCCTCTTCCAATATATTCCGCTCGGAAATGACTAGTCAATGAATCGACAATTACTAGTTTTATTTCGATATTCTTAGCCATCCTCTTTATTTCGTCAACTAGAAGTATTTGATGAGCTGAATTGTACGCTCTAGCTACATGGATTCTATCAAGTGCATCGTTTGGATCAATTCCCACTGCTTCGGCCATCTGAGCTATTCTTTCTGGCCTGAATGTATCTTCAGTATCAATGTAGACTATCTCACCTCCAAGACCACCTTGATCTAAAGTTAGAATTGTGTTTACTGCCAATTGATGCCCAATCTGTGTTTTTCCACTACCGAATTCTCCGAATACCTCAACTATAGCCTGAGTCTCGAATCCCCCTCCTAGCAATTCGTCTAAAGAAGACGCTCCAGATGTTAACTTTTGTACTCTTTTTCTTCTATCCAAGAGTGCTGCTCCACTAACGAATCCACCTATATTTGCTAATTTTTTCGCTCCAGCGATGATTTTTGCTGACACTGCTTCTCCTAGTTCTGCCTGCTCAGCAAGTTCTGGTGGACTCATTACAGCTATTGCGAGAAGATCTTCGAACCCTGCTTCTCGAAGTTTTTCTGCTGTCGCAGGTCCAACTCCTGGTAAGTCCTCGATTGTCGGTTCTGTTTCGTCCACTTCTATCACTATCTCCTCTTCTTCCAATTTTTCGCTAGCTGTTTCTTCTGTCATCCTATCACCAATAACACTTTGTCTATTATTCGCGGTATATGAACAAGTGAAGGACCCCCTTGTATTCGATGAAAGTATTAATTGTATAGAATTATCCGCAGTATGTTGATTTTTCACTTTCACTTTTTCTGGTAGCGGGTGGTGGATTTGAACCACCGGTCTCCGGGTTATGAGCCCGACGAGATAACCTGACTACTCCAACCCGCTGTCTTATCGCTGG